>ERZ808246.6-NODE-6-length-295195-cov-20.826984_pt1 | contig 295195 bp, 198 predicted proteins | sample MGYA00521083_ERZ808246 | MGnify/ENA primary metagenome ERZ808246 (study PRJEB31516, sample SAMN03275577) | gut metagenome | biome: mammalia-associated habitat; material: feces | host: Papio cynocephalus | place: Kenya | collected 2012-07-07 ... | reverse complement strand
ATGAAGATTTTTTCACCTCAAAGAACATTTCAAATAAATCAAAACAGCTTCTTAGCTCTTTTTCACTAATTTTGCATTTGGAAAGAGGTGTTGTATCATCTTAGTAACATGAATAATTAAGTTGCCTCAGATTAAGAGAAAGCCAAGGATAGCCCTTTTTCGAAGAAGTCGCCAGTGGCACATGATTGATGAGAAAAGAGATATAATCCAAAAAGTTTCTTTAAGATGATGCAGGTTATTTTTTTAAGGCTACTTAAACACTGACAGTTTCCGGAAAACAGACAGACACACCATGCAGGAAAGACACACGGACAGAGAACGGTATTTCAGGGAGTTGGCACAGACCTCCAGGGAGTTTTACATAGACTACCTTAGAAGGTTCAAGAGCATCGGAGCAGGGACACGGGTTCTGGAGATCGGATGCGGCGAGGGCGGAAACCTGTTGCCGTTCGCCGAAGCGGGATGTTCAGTGACTGGCATCGACCTGGCTTCCAACAAGATAGAGAATGCGAGGGATTATTTCGCCAAAAGGAATATGGCAGGCGAATTCATCAGCGGCAACTTCTTGAATATGCCCCCTCGGGATGACCGTTTCGACATCGTGCTGATCCACGATGTGATAGAGCACATCGAACCTGAGGACAAACCGGCATTCTTCTCCGGCATCAAGAAGTTCCTGAAACCTGACGGAATCGTGTTCTTCGGCTTCCCTGCCTGGCAGATGCCGTTCGGAGGCCATCAGCAGATATGCCGGAGCGGAGTCTGCTCCAAAGTTCCGTTCATGCACCTCCTCCCTGCCAGCCTCTACAGAAGCTATCTAAGAATATTCAAGGAAGATCCCGCCAAGATTGAGGAACTTCTGAGCATCAAGCGCTCCAAGATGACTCCTGAAAAGTTCGAGAGACTATGTAAAGAGACTGGTTTCCAAATTGTTGAACGCAAATTGTGGCTGATCAGTCCCCACTACAAGGCCAAGTTCCATCTCCGTCCGACCCGTCTGCGCCTCGGTCTCGACCACGTACCGTACCTCCGCAACTTCTTCTCCACGTCCTGCTTCTACATCGTCTCAGCAAGGTAGTTTCCGGGTATCCTCCTATTATAAACTCCGGAGAGACTTATCGTAGTACGTGGAATTCAACTATCTTATTCATAATAAGTTACAAAATACTGCCAGGCGACTTGGGAGGGCAGCATTTACGAATATATTCATTTCTAACAAGTTACGACTCACGCTTAATGAGATGGGAAGCTGGCGTGTGATTTGCATTGTTAGATGATTTTGACCACAAAGAAGATTTATATCGTTTCTTACTCAAAAACTATTGCATTTTCGGGAAAGATGCCTATATTTGCAGTGTATTAATAAACTAATACACAAAAACAACAAGAAGAGACCTTGCTACAGAAATCATCATTTTGGGAAGAGGCCCAAGATGCTTCGGCCACTAAGATAGTCGAAAAGGTGGAGAAAGGGCAAACGGAATTGATGATGAATATGTTAGGTGATGCGGTCGCTTCGGCAGGCTCAGCGACCGCAACAATGGGAACGGTACGAGACAGGGAAAGAAGAAACAATGGCCTTATGGGCTGAAAAATGATAAAGACTAAAATGCTGATTGAACTGAAAGATGTCAACAAGACCTATGAGGGGGCGCAGCCACTGCACGTACTCAAAGGCATCGACCTGAGCATAGAAAAAGGAGAGTTCGTCTCGATCATGGGGGCGTCAGGCTCAGGGAAATCCACACTTCTGAACATTCTCGGGATTTTGGATAACTACGATTCCGGAGAGTACAGGATAAACGGGAACCTGATCTGGAACCTAAGCGAGAGCAAGGCCGCCGAGTACAGGAACAAGATGATCGGATTCATATTCCAGTCATATAATTTGATAGGCTTCAAGACCGCCGCTGAGAACGTCGAGTTGCCTCTGTTCTATCAAGGTGTCGGACGACAGAAACGGCATAGGATGGCGATGGAATTTCTTGAGCGTCTTGGACTTAAGGAATGGGCCGAACACTACCCGAACGAGATGTCAGGAGGTCAGAAGCAGAGAGTGGCGATCGCCAGGGCTCTGATCACCAAACCTGAGATCATCCTCGCGGACGAGCCGACAGGAGCCTTGGACTCAAAGACCTCTGTAGAGATAATGAATCTGCTGAGGGAGCTCAACGAGAAAGAGAACATGACGATCGTCGTTGTCACCCATGAGAGCGGAGTCGCCAATTTCACAAACAGAATCATACACATCAAGGATGGCGTCATCGGCAAGATCGAGCAGAACATCCGTCACGACGCCTCACCATTCGGCGAAGGCACAATAATGAAATAAGCGATGAGAGATCTGTTTGAGGAAATCTGGAGCGACATCCGCCGCAACAAGCTGCGCACAGCCTTGACCGGCTTCGCTGTGGCATGGGGAATATTCATGCTCATCTTTCTGCTTGGCGCCGGCAACGGACTTATCCATGCGCTTGAGAGCAACAACAGCGACTACCTTGCCAACACGATGAATGTCTGGGGAGGCCGCACAAATAAAGCCTACAACGGAATGCAGAAGGGCCGGAGGATAAAACTGAATGACAAGGATGTGGAAATCACTCTCGGACCTGACTTCGCGGACAATGTGGAGGAAGCGGGGACAATCCTCTTCCAATCCAGCGTCACGGCGAGCCATGGCAAGGAATATGTCGTCAGGCAACTTACCGGTGTAAGTCCGGAGCATTTCAGGGTCAACAAGATCGACCTGATGTTCGGGCGTCCAATCAACGATTTGGACATCAAAGAGATGCGCAGGGTCGTCGTGATGGACAGCAACGACGCTAGAGAGCTGCTCGGAGTAGACGGAGAAAGGGAAACCGGACTAAGCGCCATGCAGAAGGCGGAAAAGGCCAAGGCGTTGATCGGTGAATATGTCAAGATCGGGACTTCTATGTTTCAGGTGATCGGCATCACCCGCCCGAACAATCAGGGTTACGCTAATCTATACACCCCAATCACGACTCTAAGGACAATCTACAACCGTGGGCAGGACATTGATGAATATTATTTCTCCTTCCACGACCTGAAGACGATAGAAGCAAACGAGACCTTCGAGGACAAGCTACGCACGGCGCTCAGCAAGAACCACAACACCGCACCGGACGACAAAGGCGCCATAGGAATATGGAACCTCTTCACAATGAACATGCAGATGGGGAAAGGGATGTCCATGATCCGGACGGCACTCTGGATCATAGGAATCCTGACTCTGCTGAGCGGCATCGTGGGTGTCTCAAACATCATGCTGATCTCCGTAAAGGAGCGCACGCATGAGTTCGGAATCCGGAAGGCGATCGGCGCGGGCCCTTGGGCAATCCTGAAGCTGATCATCTCAGAGAGCATAATCATCACGGCCTTTTTCGGCTATGTGGGGATGGTGCTAGGAGTTCTGGCCAACGAGTGGCTCGATCATATTTCCGGAAATATGGTGATGGATTTCGGTCTTTTCGAGCAGACTGTCTTCAAGGATCCGACGGTCGGTCTGGATGTTTGCGTCGGCGCCACGATCCTGCTGGTCGTGGCCGGCACCCTCGCCGGTCTCGCCCCCGCCCGTAAAGCCGCCAAAGTCCGTCCTATCGAAGCCCTCCGCAGTGAATAAGAAAATTATTAAAATTTCATTCCATGAAATTTTTCGATATAGACAGATTCAAGGAAATCATCGACACACTGACACGCAACAAGGGGCGCAGCCTGCTGACGGGGTTCGGGGTGTTCTGGGGAATATTCATGCTGCTGTTCCTGCTGGGTGGCGGCGACGGATTCAAGGCGATGCTGGCCGAGCAGATGGGTGGATTCGCTTCCAACTCGGCTATGATCTGGTCGCAGAACACCTCCAAGCCTTACAAAGGATTCAACAAGGGACGCTACTGGGAGATGAACATCAAGGACGTGGACATACTCAAGGAGAAGGTCCCGGAACTGGATGTCGTGTCACCGCAATGCTTCAGTTGGTCAAGAGGCGACGCCACCTATGGAGAAAGATCCTCTCGGTGCAACGTCAAGGGACTGAAGGCTGATTTCGCGCGGATTGAGACTCCGACGATAGTCTACGGCCGCTTCATCAACGAGATGGATGTGGCGCAGAAACGCAAGGTCTGCGTAATCGGGAAGCAAGTCTATGAGAACCTGTACTCCAAAGGAGAGGATCCGTGCGGAACAAGGATAAAGATCGGTCCGGCATATTACCAGGTCATAGGAGTTGATTACAATGAGCACAGTGTCATAAGCTTCGGAGGCCGCCAGACTGAGGCCATCGTGATTCCGATTTCGGTTGTCCAGTCGGTCTACAACATGGGAGACAAGGTGCAGATAATGGCCGTGACAGCCAAAAAAGGAGTCGTGATGAGCGACATAATCCCGAAAATCAGGAAGGCTGTAGCCGGCAACCACTTCATCGATCCGACCGACGAGCAGGCAGTCAGCGTCCTCAACACCGAGATGTTCTACATGATGGTGGACAGTCTCTTCAAGGGCGTGAACTTCCTGATCTGGCTGATCGGGATCGGAACCCTGCTGGCCGGGATCATCGGAGTCTCGAACATCATGATGGTCACCGTGCGGGAACGCACCACGGAAATCGGAATCCGACGCGCCATCGGAGCCACACCTAAGATGATTCTCTCTCAGATCATTTGGGAAAGCATCCTGCTGACAGCTGTGGCCGGAATGCTCGGCCTGCTGTTCTCCGTGCTGATCCTGCAAGGACTGGAATTGGCTTTCACACAAGACGGAATCCTTCAGGCGCCGTTCCAGATCAGTTTCTGGACCGCGGTGGGGACTCTTGCCGGACTGATGTCGCTCGGGGTCATAGCCGGACTCGCCCCGGCGGCAAGAGCGATGAGCATCAAGCCGGTGGACGCCATGAGAGATGAGTAAACATATTTAGAAATAATAAGTCACACAAATATGAAAAAGTATTTCAAGTACATTCTCTTCGCCGCCGTCATTCTGGTGTTCGTCGGCACATTCTACTTCCTTTGGAAAAAGTCTCGTCCGCAGGAGATCCGCTACGAGGAGCTTTCCGCCGAAATCGCCGACATCAAGAAGACCACCCTCATCACCGGCACCATCGAGCCGCGCGACGAGGTGAACATCAAGCCTCAGATCAGCGGCATCATCTCCGAGATCTACAAGGAGGCCGGAGAGCAGGTCAAGGAGGGCGAGGTCATCGCCAAGGTAAAGGTCATCCCGGAGATGGGATCCTTGAGTTCCGCGCAGAGCAGAGTCCGCGTCGCAGAGTTGAATCTTGAGCAGGCCCAGGTCAACTTCGACCGGGAGAAAGCCCTCTACGACAAGCAGTTGGTAAGCGCCGAAGAATATGATCAGGTTCGTCAGGCTCTCGCTCAGGCGAAGGAGGAGAAGGACGCCGCCGAGGAGTCACTGGAGGTTGTTCGGGACGGAGTGTCTAAACGGAACGCCACGGCAAGCTCAACGCTGATCCGCTCGACCATCACAGGACTCATTCTGGACGTGCCTGTCAAGGTCGGGAACTCCGTGATCCAGAGCAACACATTCAACGACGGAACGACCATAGCCACGGTCGCAGACATGAACGACCTGATCTTCAAGGGCAACCTTGACGAGACGGAGGTCGGGAGAGTCGATGTCGGCACCCGGATGAAAATCACCATAGGTGCGGTGCAGGGTGTGGAGATGGACGCTGTCCTTGAATATGTCTCCCCGAAAGCGGTGCAGAACAACGGAGCCAACCAGTTCGAGATCAAGGCGAGGGTCAACCAGCTTGACGGCGTGAAGATCCGCTCCGGGTATAGCGCCAACGCGGAGATCGTCCTTGAGCACGTTGACTCGGTCCTGACCGTGCCAGAGGCCGCTATTTCATTCGAGAAAGACTCCACATTCGTCTATCTTGCCGAGGGTGAGGGACAGTACAAGAGGCAACCCGTGACCACCGGGCTCAGCGATGGGGTCAAGATCGAGATAAAGAGCGGGTTGACAAAGGATCAGAAAGTGAGAGGAAACCAGATATTCATGGAGAAGAAGTAACGTTATGAAGAGGATATATTCATTGATCGCATCGGGGTTGGTGGCAGTGGGGCTTTCCGCGCAGGACGGCACGCCGTGGACGCTTCAGGACTGCATCGCTCACGCTCTTGAGAACAACATCACCCTCCGGCAGCAGGAGATTCAGGTCAAGCGGCAGGAAATCCAGCTGAACACGTCCAGAAACAGCCGTCTGCCCGGCGTGAGCGCAAGTGCGAGCGAGAATTTTTCGTTCGGACGAGGGCTGACCGCGGACAACACCTATTCCAACACAAACACGTCCAGCACCGGCCTGAGTCTCGGGGTTTCCGTGCCCGTTTTCCAAGGGTTCAGGATCAGCAACTCCATCAAAAGTGACGAGTTGAACCTAAAGGCCGTGACCGCCGACTTGCAAAAGGCCAAGGAAGATGTGAGCGTCGCAGTGGCGCAGGCTTACGTGCAGATTCTCTACAACATGGAACTTCTTGACGTGGCACGGAACCAGGTTGCCATCGACTCGCTTCAGGTCGAGAGACTCTCCGCCATGGAAATCAGCGGAAAGGCCAGCAAGGTGCAGGTCGCGCAGCAAAAGGCGGCGCTCGCCCAAAGCCGGCTGAATGAGACTCAGGCCCTCAACAGCCTTAAACTATCACAGCTGGATCTCAGCCAGTTACTGGAGCTCCCGAATCCCGAGGGGTTTTCAATAATACGACCTGCCGTCTCTGTCGATGGCCTGCTCCTAAGCGATCCTGAAGACATCTACGCCCAAGCCGTGGCCTGCAAACCGTCGATACAAGCCGAGCAGTTCCGTCTGGACGCGACAGAATATTCCATCAGGAACGCCAAGGGGGCGCGTCTGCCATCCTTGATGGCCAGCGGCGGGCTGGGAACAAACTATTACACGATGAGCAGTCATTCCAGCGATCCGTTCGCCGACCAGATCAAGAACAATTTCAGCCAGTATCTGGGGCTGAGTCTCAGCATTCCGATTTTCTCGGGATTCCAGACCCGCAACCAGATCCGTTCCGCCGAACTCTCACGCACGAACCAGATGCTCCAGTTGGAGAACAGCAAGAAAAGCCTTTACAAGGAAATCCAGCAGGCTTACTACAATGCAGTGGCCGCCCGGGAGAGATTCCACTCAAGTCTCGACGCCGACGCCAGCGCAAAGGAGTCATACGAACTTGTACTTGCCAAGTACGAGAACGGCAAAGCCAACATCACCGAGTTCAACGAGGCAAGAGACGGCTTTTTGGAGTCAGAATCGAATCTGGCACGCGCCCGCTACGAGTTCCTGTTCTCCGCCAAGCTACTGGACTTTTACCAAGGACGGAAACTGGTTTTCTAAACTTACGTGCATAGAGACAGTTCTCTCACGCACGTAGGTTTATCCAAAGCAATGCGGTGCGTGATCGGAATGATTCCGCGCGCGAAGGCTTCCTACCGGCCGACAAACGGATCAGGCTCCGGGGCGTTCTTGTCGTAACTCAAGACGGTGGCCTGGCCGGAAAGGATGTTGTAGCCATGTTCGGCGAGGCTCTGAAGCTCAAACTCTCCGGGATAGACTTCAACGGGAGCGATGAACTCCACCCTGCGGCGGATTCCTTCGACTATATCCTGCCCGTATGCCCCTCCTCCGGTAAGCAGAATCACATCCACCTTGCCGCAGACATCAGCGGCCTCCGAGGCGATGTACTTGGCGATGTTCAGCACAAAAGCCTCCATCCAGACCTTCGCGCGGATGTCCCCCTCCTCCCCTCTTCGGACAATCTCCTTGAGGTCATTAGTCCCGAAAAACGCCATGGCACCTCCGTGTCCCATCAGTTTCTTCTTGATCTCAGCCTTTGAATATTCACCGCTGAAGCAAAGGTCAACCAACTGGAAGCCAGGGCAGGAGCCGACCCTCTCAGGGGTGAACGGCCCGTCTCCGCCGACTCCGTTGTTCGAGTCGACCACTTTCCCGTTCCGGTGAAGCGTGACCGTGATCCCGCCGCCGATGTGGGCGACTATCGCGGTGATGTCATTCTGAATATGTCCGTGATCCCTGAGATAGCGTCTGACCACAGCCCTGGAATTCAAGGCATGGAAGAACGGTCTCCGCTGGAACTCCGGCAATCCTCCGACACGGCATTCCGGCAGCATCTCATCGGCCATCGGAGGGTCGGCTATGTAGGCCTTGCAAGCGCCGAACGGCATGGCAACACCTCTTGCGATGTTCTTTTGAGTAACCTCATTAGCCAGATCATCGGCTATGATGGCACTCAGGTTGCACGCATGCCGCCCGTACTTGCAGTTACGCAGCACCTCCCTCATGTCCTTGTTCACTGAATATATCCCCGTGACCACCGGATAGAAAAGTCCGCCACGCGCCATGATGATGTCGATGTCCCGGGCATGAATCCCTTTGCTTCGCATGAATATTCTTACATCATCCCGCCGCAAGGTATCCTGCTCCATAACATCCTTGAATCCCGCCAAATCCTCCGCCCGGTGTCGCAGATTCTCCTCAAACGCCAGTTTCCCGTCCACGAAGTACCCTATCTTAGTCGATGTCGATCCCGTGTCGATCGCCAGCAACCGTCCTTTTTGTCCTGTCATGTCAGTTTCGTTTTCTGACAAATTTATCAGAGGCCATCCACACGGCGAAAAATAAGTGGCAATCCCCCACCCCAATCCGTCAACGCCAAAAATCAGTTGCGAAATTCGGAATATGTCGGCGAAATCCCCCTCGGAATCAACACCAATGAAGTTGTCCTACAGATAACTGAAAGTGACGCTGACGTCGCCGAAGCGGTTAGGCTTGCCGTTGTACTTCTCGAAATAATTGCGGGAAAGCTTGCCGCGCCAGACAAGATCATCGTTGCGACGGAAAGGCAGCTCGACCTCGAAGCCGTAGGATTTCGATTTGATCTTCACCAGACCACTGGCTTTCCATGAAGTCTGCTTGCCACCATCGTCCTCAATCATCAGAAAGACACACTCCTCCAGTTGTGGAGTCCATTCCGACACGACCACGGTGTTGAACCGGATAGACTTCCCGACCTGCTTGCGCCTCACGTTGATCATCATGTCCGTGACGGATGGGCTGTAAAGCTTAAGCTCTTCTTCGGTCTTGGCGGTGAATCCGTTCAACGCGCCGCACTTCACAAAGAATTCGGAACCGCCGGCAAACCATGAGTCATAGTTCCGGTGAGCCTTGAACTCTTTCAACACGAGGGTTTTGCAATCACTGTAGGACGACTTTGTCTGAACCTGTGCGGAACGCTCTGGGAAAAGTGATTCGATCATCTGCGGGGTCATGTAGGAAGAATCCTCGTTGTAGTTGACGATCCAAACCGGATTGTTTCTTGCATAGTCTTCGTCCACGACGACCACCTTGACAGTCCATGAGTCGCCGGACGAGCGCTCCCGCAAGAAGCCGATGTTGGAGCCATCACTCAGACGGACATGAGCGGCATGGTTGGAGAACGTAGCCACAGTCTCAGGGTTGAATGTTATCACCGGCATGGTCACTCCGTCCCAGTCCTCTGAATAGGGCCAATAGATCTGAAGCCCGGCATCCGCGAGGGCATCCATTGAGAACCCGGCTCTTGTGTCCGGGGCACCATCATAGGCAGAAGCGATAAGCGAACGGAGCGGGCTTGGATATTCATGAACGGAACGGGTCTGCAGAAGTTCATCGCCGACTCCGGAACCTGGCCGGGAGAGCATTCCCGCAAAAGTATACTCCTCGTCATAACCGTTGGACAAAGAAGAGGTTACGCCATGATAGACCTCCTTGACATGTTCGATTGTCAACGGAAGCTCCGACAACATTCTGGCGACTCCCTCCGGAGAGAGAGGCGAGACCGCCGGCCCGACATAAGAGGAGTCGATTCTGTCACATGCGGAAGAGAGCAAGGCCACCGCCACCGCAAAGGCCGGCATCACCGATGCCGTAAACCTTTTACCTGTACTGAAATTCTTCATTTTAAACGAGTTTAAAGTTGTTATTCCGGTACAAAGGGACACAAAAATAGCCGTGGACACAAAAATTCCACGGCTATTTGTAAAAATCATGCACAGAGAGGCGTGCAGTGCCTATTTCGAATAGAAAACGAAGCGGTTTTTGTCGTAAAAGTCCTTGATGACCTCGGTTTTAGGGAATCCCGCGTCACTGAAAACCTTTGCCGTCTCCGGTCCCAGAAGTTCATTTATCTCGGTCATACCCTTGCCCTCCTGCGCCAGAAGCTCACTTGAGAGCCTGGCGATAGAGCGGTAGAACTCCAGCGGATCATCATCCTTCACGAAAAGAGCCGTTGACGGCTCGAAATTGAGGACATTGACACGCATCTGAGATTTTTGTGACTCCATGATGTATGGCGGGTTGCTCAGTATCAGATCATATTCCCCTTCCGCGAATGTCTGAGGCTCGGCAAGGACGTCAGCGACGACAAAACGCGGCGCGACCACTTCCGTCTCCTTTGGCTTCGAGATGAAATCCTGACCCGCCGCCACAGCGACAGCACCCTCGGAGATGTCGACACCCGTCACTTCCGCTCCGGGAATATTCAATGCCACAGTCCATGCCACACATCCTGAGCCTGTGCAGAGATCCAGAATCCGGACCGGTCTGGCGGACTTGCCGTAGGCTTTTCTCATCCTCTGCATCCTTGATCCTATCTTGATGGCCTCTCGGCAAAGGAGCTCGGTCTCCGGGCGTGGAATAAGCACATCCGGGGTGACCTTGAACCTCAGGCCACAGAAATCAGCGTATCCTATGACGTATTGGACCGGCTCACCAGAGGCCAGGCGCTCCAGATCCGCATTGAGGCCATCCAGGGCCTTGTCCTTGATCTGATACTCTGGCTCCACGATATGCGTGTAGCTTTTCGTACCGATTCTGCTCTCGCAAAGCATCAGCATGATGTTTCTCGCCTCCTTGGTCGGATAGAGAGTCTCCAGCCGGGCGGCTCCTCCATTCAAGAAATCCTTCAATAGCATAAGCTTGAAAATTTAAGGGTTAGAATTGAATATTATGAATGCTCGATGATTCCCGTCAGGAAATCCGTGATGTCAATACCGGCGGTCCGGATCATCTTCGGCACCAGCGAAGCGCTGGTCATGCCCGGGATAGTGTTGACTTCAAGGAAGTAAAGTCCGTCATCAGCCAGAATGTAATCCATTCTCACGACGCCGGCGCAGCCAAGACGAGAGTATATTCGTTTACTTACTTCCTGAATATGATCGCTCAAGTCCTTCCCGATTGGAGCGGGACATATCTCCTGGCTCTGTCCGTTGTACTTGGCGTCATAGTCGAAGTAATCATTCTCGGTGACAATCTGGATCACGGGAAGGGATTTGACCCCTTCGGAGTCGGAATATGCCGCGCAGGTGAACTCCCTGCCGGCAATGCCCTGCTCTATGATGACGGAAGGGCCCTCGGAAAAAGCGAACTGTATCGCCTCAGGAAGATCCTCGGCCTTACGCACCTTGGTGATTCCGAAACTTGAGCCGCCATCCGTAGGCTTCACGAACACCGGAAATTTCAGTTTCTCCGCGACCTTGCCACAGACAGCCTCTATGTCCATCCCGTTGCGCACAAAGACATCCGGAGCGCATCTGACGAAATCCACCTCCCGTAAATAGCTCTTGCAGGCGAACTTGTCAAAGGCGATGGCAGAGACAAAGGCACTACAGCTGCTGAAAGGAATCCCCAGCATCTCAAGATACCCCTGAAGCAGACCGTTCTCGCCCGGAGTGCCGTGCTGAACTATGTAGGCATAGTCAAAATTGATCTTCTCTCCGTACACCTTGACGGAGAAATCCGTCTTGTCAATCTCAGGTCTCGCGCCCTCGGCGAAAGGGATTCTCATGGCATCCCGTTTCTTCATGGCAACAAGAGACCATTTGCCGAAACGCGCGAAAATCTCATAGACATCGTACTTCGTCCCGTCGATGCGGGAAGCGACAAACTCCCCGCTGCGGCAGGCGACCTCCCATTCCGAAGAGTCACTTCCATAAATCACTGCAATCCTCTGGTACTTGCCCATATCAATATATTCCTTTATTATTCAAAATAATAGTCTTCAGTCTTCTGCTGCACATCCGCAGCCGCGTCCTCGCTCCCTCCGGTGCAGCCAAGGTTCAAGGTCACTCCGGCCGGGGCGATGAACCTGTCATTCTCGGAGACGCCCAATGTACCGTCGGCGATGACCTTGCGCATGAATATTCCCCATGTCGGAAGGGACATGTGCGCGCCCTGCCCATAGGTGATCGACTGGAAGTGCACCTGACGGTCCTCCGCGCCCGTCCATATTCCGGCGACCAAAGTCGGAGTGTAGCCTATGAACCATCCGTCGGCGTTGTCGTTGGTGGTTCCGGTCTTTCCGGCGATCTCTCCCATCAGTTTGTAACGGTAACGGAGCCTGCTGGCCGTTCCGCCTTGAACCACACCCTCCATCAGGTTCACCATCAGGTAGGCGGTGTTCTCCCCTATCGCCTCACGTCTGCGGTTTGTGAACTCGCTGATGACGTTACCCTGGTTGTCCTCTATCCTCGTCACGAAAAGCGGCTCGATGTAGACGCCTCTTGACGGGAATGTATTGTAGGCGGCGACCATCTCCCAAAGAGAAAGGTCCGCCGGTCCCACGCACAGGGCCGGGACCTCGTCGATGTGACTCTGGATTCCCATCCTGCGCATCATGTCGGCCATCGCCTCAGGACCGAACTGCTTCATCAGGTAGGCGGAGATGTTGTTGGAGCTATTGGTCAGACCCCACTTGAGAGTGACTGTCCTGCCTATCCACTCTTCCTTGTCCGTACTCCTTGGAGTCCAAGTGTTGCCGTCAGGAAGCACGAATGTCTGAGGCAGGTTCACCACCTTGTCGCAAGGGGTCATGCCCTCCTGCATGGCCAAAGTGTAGAGGAACGGCTTGATCGTCGAGCCGACCTGACGCTTGCCCTGACGGACGTTGTCATACTTGAAATAGCGGTAGTTCGGACCTCCGACGTACGCCTTCACATGACCTGTGCCCGGCTCCATGGCCACGAAGGCCGTGCGGAGTATGGACTTATAGTAACGGATCGAGTCATCCGGAGTCATGGTCGTGTCGGCGTAACCTTTATTATTATAGGCGAACACCCGCATCTTCACCGGCTGAGAGAATGTCTTCAGGATCTGCGCCTCACTCTTGCCTTCCTTCTTCATGACACGGTAACGGTCGCTCCAGCGCCTTGCCTGCTTCATCACCCTGTCCCTGGTCTCGGCGTCGATGTCGTTGGAGAACGGCTTGTTGGCCTTGTAGCGAAGATCCCTGCGGAAATCCGCCTGAAGATCCTTGATTCTCTCAGCGACAGCCTCTTCGGCATATTTCTGCATCTTGTAGTTGATGGTCGTGTAGATCCTAAGGCCGTCCCTGTCCAGATCGTACTTCGAGCCGTCGGCCTTCTTGTTCTTCTCAAGCCATCCGTACAAGTCGTCGGAAGCCCAGGCGAGAGAGTCCGCCGAGTAGTCCTCGGCCATGTAGTAATCTGACCTGCGAGGCTTTCTGGCGTTCATCACGCGGCGGACCATGTCCCTGAAGTAAGGCGCCAGACCGGCGTTGTGGTCCTGAACCTCATAATTGAGCGCAATCGGAAGAAGCCTGATGGAATCCCTCTGCGCCTTGCTCAAATAGCCGGCCTTCTCCATCTGGCCGATCACGAAATTCCTTCTGGTCAGAGCCTTGTCCGGGTTGATCGTCGGATTGTACCTCGTAGGCTTGTTGACCATGCCCACCAGCATGGCGCTCTCCTCCACCGTCAGTTCGGACGGGAGTTTTCCAAAGAAAGTCTCAGAGGCTGAACGCACGCCATAGGCTCCGCTGCCGAAGAATATGGAGTTAAGGTACATCGTCATGATCTCGTCCTTGGTGTAGTCCCTCTCCAGCTTGACGGCCGTGATCCACTCCTTGAGTTTCACCCACACCATCCTGAGATGGTATATTCCCGGGATCTTACGACCGACATCGGCCCTGGGATAGAGGGTCTTGGCAAGCTGCTGGGTGATCGTGCTTCCTCCTCCCTGGCTTGAGTTGCGCAGCATTATCGTCTTGACAAGCACGCGGCCAAGTCCTTTGAAATCAATTCCGGAATGCTTGTAGAAACGCACATCCTCGGTCGCCACGGCGGCGTGGACGAGATTCGGAGAGATCTCATCATAGGAGACGTAGGTCCTGTTCTCGATGTGGAACGTGGTCAGTATCTCACCATCCTCGGCGATGACCTGCGTGGCCAGTTTGTTGTCCGGATTCTCCAGATCCTTGAAGGAAGGGATGTCCGCGAAAGCCCAGACGAGGAATATCATAACGATGAGAAGCAGCACCGGAAACGTTATCAGAATCCAGAACCACTTTGTGATTTTCTTTCGAGTCGATTCGGTCATAATAGGGACAAATTTATAACAAAATTTGGAAAATTGCCCAGTTTGTGGCTTACTTTGCAGATTGAAATGACAAACTATCTATGAAATGCTTGTAAAATAGAACAGTATGGCAGACAATCTAGTTATCGTCGAGTCTCCGGCCAAAGCCAAGACTATACAGAAATTCCTGGGCAACGGTTACGTGGTGAAATCCAGCTTCGGTCACATCAGGGATCTTCAGGACAAGAAGCTGAGCGTGGATGTGGAGAGGGGCTTCACTCCCGAATATGTGATACCTTCCGACAAGAAAAAGGTGGTGTCCGAACTGAAGAAGGCGGCGGAAAGCGCCACCACAGTGTGGCTCGCGTCCGATGAGGACCGGGAGGGAGAGGCCATCTCCTGGCATCTCTACGAGACTCTCGGACTGAAAGAGGCGCAGACAAGGAGAATCGTCTTCCATGAAATCACCAAAGACGCGATTGTGAACGCGGTTCAGAATCCACGCTCGATCAACATGAATCTCGTCAACGCGCAGCAGGCGCGCAGGGTTCTGGACAGACTTGTCGGATTTGAGCTTTCCCCTATCCTATGGAGAAAGATCCAGCCGAAACTCTCGGCAGGACGCGTGCAGTCCGTGGCGCTTAGGCTTGTGGTCGAAAGGGAGAAGGAGATAATGGGATTCGAGAACGAGGCCTATTACAAAGTCGAGGCTTTCTTTCATCCGGCCGGCCTTCCGGCCTCTGTAAAGGTCAAGGCCATCCTCGACACCAGGTTCAAGACTCAGGAGGAGGCACGTGCGTTCCTTCAGGACTGCATAGGGGCGGCTTTCACGGTTTCCGACGTCGAGAAGAAAGAAGCGAACCGGTATCCGACAGCTCCGTTCACGACTTCCACCCTGCAGCAGGAGGCGGCAAGGAAGCTGCGCTTTCCTGTGAGCATGACGATGAGAGTGGCCCAGAGTCTCTACGAAAGAGGTCTCATCACCTACATGAGAACCGACTCCACGAATCTGTCCGCCCTCGCGCTCGGCACGGCAAAGAAGTTCATAACCGAGAATTTCGGCCCTGAATATTCAAAGCCCCGCCAGTTCAAGACTCACAGCAAGGGTGCGCAGGAAGCCCACGAGGCGATCCGCCCGACATTCATAGAGAACACGGAGATCGAGGGGACAGCCCAAGAGCAGAAGCTTTACAACCTGATCTGGAAAAGGACCGTCGCCTCGCAGATGGCGGATGCGAAAGTCCTCAACACGACATTAAGGGTGTCTTCCGACAAGAGAGCTGAGAAATTCAACGCCCAGGCCACCCAGGTCCTGTTCGACGGATTCCTCAGGCTGTACATCGAAGGCACGGACAATCAGGACGCCGAGGAGGAGGATGTGATGCTTCCTGACCTTCAGGTCGGAACTGCGATGGAGGAAAAGGGCATCAACGCGGAGTGCAAGTTCACCGCGGCCCCGCCGAGATATTCAGAGGCCACTCTGGTCAAGAAACTTGAGGAACTCGGCATCGGACGACCTTCCACCTACGCCCCGACCATCGCCACCCTGACCACAGGGCGCGGATACATCGTCAAGGGGGACAAGGAGGGGAAGAAGATAGCCGTCAACGACCTGGAACTGAGAAACGGCGTGGTTTCCGAAACCGCAAGGACCGAAACCGTGGGAGCTGAAAGAGGCAAGCTGCTGCCACAGGAGATCGGAATGATCGTGACAGATTACCTCGAAAAGTATTTCACCGACATCATGGACTATGACTTCACGGCTAACGTCGAGAAGGAATTTGACCAGATAGCAAGCGGCAATCTGATCTGGAACGAGGTCATAGGGGAATTCTACTCACCTTTCCACAAAAAGGTGGACGAGGTGCTGCATGACGGCAACTACAGCCATGTCTCCAAAGATCTCGGAACGGACGCCGACGGCAACAAGATCGTGGCCAAGTTCGGCAAATTCGGACCTTACATCCAGAAAGGAGAAGGCGAGAAAGCCCAGTACGCGTCACTCGGCAGGGATCAGCTCATTGAGAACATCACTCTGGAAGAGGCTCTGAAAATGTTCCAGCTGCCACGTACCGTGGGGCAGTACAACGGAGTCGATGTCATCGCCCTGAAAGGCCGCTTCGGACCGTTCCTCAAGTACGGAGACAAGAACTTCTCTCTTCCTCGCGGGAAAGATCCTCTCAAGGTCACTCTGGAGGAATGCTCAGCGATCATCGACGAAGGGCTCAACAAGACTGCGGCGAATTCCGTGATGGTTGAATATACCGACAATGACATCCAGATCATCAACGGACGCTACGGCCCATACATCAAGCATGCCGGTTCAAATTACAGGATCCCGAAAGGCACCGATGCCGCCACTCTGACCGAAGCCGCCTGCCTGGAGATCATTAATAATTCCAAACCGACTGAAAAAGGGCGAAGAAGATTTAAGAAATCTTGATATTTTAAGATTTTTTATATATTTTAGCGGTTGTTTAGTTATAAATTGAAAGCAATGGCAACTTATCACATCGATCAGATTGACCAGAAAATCCTATCATTTCTGGTCAACAACGCCAGGATGCCTTTCCTGGAGATCGCCCGTGAGTGCGGTGTTTCTGGCGCCGCGATTCATCAAAGGGTGAAAAGGTTGGAGACCAACGGGGTCATCACTGGTTCAAGACTGCTCGTCAAGCCTCAGGCTCTTGGGCTTAACGTGTGCGCGTTCATCAGCGTCACGCTCTCCGAAGCGGACAAGTACCCAGAGGTAGTGGCCAATCTAAAGAAGATCGCCGAGATTGTGGAGTGCCATTTCGTAACCGGGAAAGCCGCCCTGCTCCTCAAGGCTTACTGCTTTGACAATGATCACCTTATGGAGATCCTTATCAACACGATCCAGAACATCCCTTACATCCAGTCCACGGAGACAATGATCTCCCTCGACCAGGCGATCGAGCGTCAGGTCTGGGTCAAGGACTACAAGCGGACTACCTACCAGCCTGGCGAGTTCGGAAAGAAGACGAAATAATCAGCCTCGCGAGGGACAGATCCTCGGGAGACGTCAGTTTGAAGTTGTACCTCTCTCCGTCGCAAAAGGAGAGGGGTATTCCTTTTTTGCGCGCGACGGAGGCGTCATCGGTGAAAGCGGTGTCAAAGGCCTGTGAATATGCGGACTTGATGTCCTCCGAAAGGAACATCTGCGGGGTCTGGGCCCCGAAAATCCGGCTCCGGTCCACATCCTCCCCTTCCGGGGATACCATCGACTCGGTCCCGTCCGCGGCCCGCACACGGTCTATTACCTTCAGTGTGTCCACGGAAGGGATGACCGGAATCAGAGACCTGACACCTCCGGAATCCATCCGCCCGAACATATTCCTGATCAAGTCCTCCGAGAGAAGAGGCCTCACGCCGTCATGGATGGCGACAATCGCTCCGTCCGGGACCTTTTTCAAAGCGTTCCTTACGGAATGAAAGCGGGTGATGCCGCCTGGAACCAACGACTGAGGGCAATCAAAGCCTGAAGACAGGCAATATTCCTTCCAAAAAGGAATATGATCCTCCGGAAGCACGGTGATCACCTTGATGTCCGGGACCGCCGAGACAAACACCTCGATGGTCCTGCGAAGAACGGGGACACCTCCCAGATCCAGAAATTGCTTCGGCACTGAAGATCCCATCCTGACGCCGCTTCCGGCGGCCATAACGATTAATATTCTTTTTCTGCTCATATAATTCCTTACAAATATAACTTTTTTTGTATATTTACAAGTTGTATAGTACACATTTGTAATTTTAAAGGAACAAGGATATTCAGTTATGGCATTTTCATTTCTGACTCAAGAGATAGCGATGGACCTCGGAACGGCCAACACCGTCATTTTCAGGAATGACGAGATTGTGCTGGACGCGCCGAGCATAGTCGCGATTGACAACAACACGGGCAAATGCATCGCAATAGGACGGCAGGCCAAACTTATGCACGAACACACCAACCCCGGGATCAAGACAATCAGACCCTTGAGAAATGGAGTGATAGCTGACTTCAACGCCGCCGAAATGATGATCAAGGGCTTCATCAAGCAGGTCAACAACAAGAGAAAGTCCATCTTCACCCCGAACCTGAAGATCGTGGTCGGAATCCCGTCCGGAAGTACCCAGGTGGAGATCCGGGCTGTGCGTGACTCCTGCGAGCACGCTGGCGGAAGGGATGTCTACCTCATCTACGAGCCTATGGCCGCCGCACTCGGTATCGGCCTTGATGTCGAGGCGCCGAGAGGTAACATGGTGGTTGACATAGGCGGAGGCACCGCCGAGATCGCTGTCATCTCCTTGGGAGGCATCGTGGTGCAGGAAAGCATCAACACCGCCGGGGATGTGTTCAACAGCGACATCCAGTACTACATGCGCCAACAGCATAACATCAAGATCGGCGAGACAACAGCCGAGGAGATAAAGATCGCCGTGGGAGCCGTTATTCCGGATCTTGACGAGGAGCCGGAACCACACATCGTAAGGGGACCTAATCTCATGACAGCACATCCTGTGGAGGCGGCAGTGACCTACCAGGAAATCGCCCACTGCCTTGACAAGTCCATCGCCAAACTGGAGTCCTCCATTCTTCACGTGCTGGAGCTGACTCCTCCGGAGTTATATTCAGACATCGTCGAGAACGGAATATTCCTTTCAGGCGGTGGCGCCCTGCTGCGAGGTCTCGCGAAGAGGTTCACCGAAAAGGTCAACATCCAGTTCCATGTCGCCGAGGATCCGCTCCGCGCCGTGGCGAGAGGCACCTGCATAGCACTCAAAAAGACATCCAACTACTCATTCCTGATGAGATAATGCCTAAGGAAAGGTCTGTTGTACAGGACATTCTTACAGTCGCGGTCTTCATTATCCTGGAGGTCGCGGCTGTTCTGATGCTCTCCCACAACAACCAGATCCAAAGACTTTGGGTCGCCAGAATCTCGCACGGGTTCATGGCCCAGACCTGGGGCGCGACCCAGTCCGTCTCCAACTACTTCTCCCTGAAAAGGCAGAACGACGAACTGGCTCTGGAGAACGACCGGCTGCAGAAACTGGTGCGTGGCTACGAGATGGCGGCAAGGCAGGCGGACCCGGCGTCAAAGCCAGTGCTGGCCGACGATGGCTTCAACTATATTCCAGCGACCATCATCAAGTCCAGCGTGAACACCCAGCACAACTACCTCATCATCGACAAAGGCAGCGAGGACGGGGTTGTACGCAACTCCGGAGTGATCACGCCTAAAGGTGTCATCGGCATAGTGGACGCCGTCAGCAGCCACTATTCCTATGCGATCTCTTTCCTCAACACCGAACTCTTCATCAGCGCCAGGCTCGGAAATTCCGGGGCGGTAGGGCCACTCGCTTGGGACGGGACCAGTTCCGACAGGGCCATCCTGAAGGAGATTCCGCTCCAATTCAAGTTCGCGCCGGGAGACACTGTCTACACCAGCGGGTACTCCACAATCTTTCCTCCCGACATCCCTATCGGTGTGGCCGGTGATTCCAAGATCATCAACGGAGCCACCAACGAGATCGAGGTGGACTTGTTCCAGAACCACAAGGCTTTGAAATATGTCACCATAGTCTCTAACGCGAGAGCCGCTGAGATCGAAGCCATCGAAAAACAAGAAGAACAGCCGGAGAAATGAGAAACAGCTTCACGTTCACATACATCATGCTGACCGTCGCCCAGATGATTCTGAGCAACTACTTCCATTTCACGCCCTTCATGATGATCACCATCCTGCCTGTGATGGTGCTTTGCATCCCGACAAAGACAGGCACTGTAAAGGCTATGCTGATCGCTTTCGTCACCGGCCTGGCCGTGGATTTCTTCGCTGAGGGAACCCTTGGAATCAATGCCATGTCGCTGGTGCCGGTAGCACTTCTGAGGCGTCCGGTCATCGGAATGTTCTTCGGCAGCGAGCCTTTCGAGCAGAAGGAGAATGTCACAATCAGGAAATATGGCTTCGGACGGGTCTCCATGGCCATCATCCTAATGACAGTGCTGTTCCTGCTCGTCTACATCATCGCCGATTGCGCTGGCACAAGACCGTTCTGGTTCATCGCGACAAGCCTTGGCCTTTCCACACTTGTCAGCTACCTTGCATCCGTCTGCATCATCAACCTGCTGACCTATGAAGACAGAAGGTAGAGGGAAAACCTTAGTGATCGGGCTCTTGGTCATCGCCACGATCATCCTGGGGAAGTTGTTCTACATCCAGATAATCGATGACAGGTACAAGATCAACGCGTCCAACAACTCGATGGTCTATGACATCATCTACCCGACAAGAGGCATCATCTACGACCGTAACGGAAAGATCATCGTCAGCAACAAAGTCACCTATGACATCCTTGTCACTCCGAGGGAAGTGAAGAGGTTCGACACGCTGATGCTGGCGCAGACGCTGAACGTGTCTCCAGAATTCATCAAGGGGAAAATGGCTGAATATGCCAGGAACCGCCGCCGCATCGGCTACCAGAGCGTGGTGATGCTCAAGCAGATAAAGCCTGAGACATACATGCAGTTCGCTGAGCTTCAGTACAATTTCCCAGGGTTCAGGGGGCAGGCCAGAAGCATCCGCGACTACCCGGTCAACGCCGGAGGGAACCTGCTGGGCTACGTCTCCGAGGTGGATGCCAACTACATCGAGAAGCATCCCGGGGAATATCGTTCCGGAGACTACGCCGGGAAGACCGGAATCGAGGCGGCGCGTGAAAAGGAACTGCGCGGCGAGAAAGGCTACCACATCTATCTGCGCAACTCCCGCAACCAGATCGAGCAACGTTACAAGGACGGAGAGATGGACAAGGAAGCCGTCCCGGGAAACGACATCTACACCACAATCGACGCCGACTTGCAGCAGTACGGCCAGGAACTCATGAACAACAAGGTAGGCAGCCTCGTGGCGATCGAGCCAAAGACAGGAGAGATCCTGACGCTTGTGTCCAGCCCGGGAGTCGATGTGAGCATGCTGGCAGACATCGGCCAGCACTATGACGAGATCATCAAGGACCCCCACAAGCCGATGTTCAACCGGGCGGTCCAGGCTCCTTACCCTCCCGGATCGGTGTTCAAGTTGGTGAACGGCCTGATCGGACTTCAAGAAGGCACCCTGAACACAGAAATCACCTACCCGTGCAGCCAAGGCTACCATTTCGGCAACCATAAGCTCGGCTGCCACGTTCACAAGTCTCCGCTGGCCCTGGAGGAGGCGATCATGATGTCCTGCAACGGCTACTTCTGCTATGTTCTAAAGAATATTCTTGAAAACAAGAAATATCACGACATCGGCGAGGCCCTCGACAAATGGAATGAATATGTACAGAGCTTCGGCTTCGGGCACAAGCTCGGGACAGATTTCCCTGCCGAGTTGGGAGGGACATTGCCGACATCGAAACTGTACAACAAACGCTACGGCAAAGGCGGATGGAAATTCACGACCATAATCTCTATCTCCATCGGGCAGGGAGAGGTGGGAGCGACGCCGATGCAGATCGCCAATCTATGCGCGACCGTCGCCAACAGGGGCTGGTACAAGATTCCTCACATCGTCAAGGCTTCAGAAGGAGTGGAGATCGACTCCAAATACTACGAGAGGCAGTACACGATGGTTGACACCACTAATTTCAAAAAGGTGGTTCCGGGCATGTGGCGGGCTGTCAACAGCGGTTTCGGTTCCGGGGGTACGGCGTCCATCGCCGCGGTTCCGGGACTCGACATCTGCGGAAAGACCGGCACGGCGCAGAATCCGCGAGGAGCCGACAATTCAGTGTTCATCTGCTTCGCCCCGAAAGACGATCCCAAGATCGCTGTGGCCGCCTACATCGAGAACGCCGGATTCGGAGCCACATGGGCCGCGCCTATCGCGTCCCTGTTGGTTGAGAAATATCTCAACGGAGAGATCAGCGACCAGCGCCGTCCTCTGGAGGACAGGGTTCTTCAGGGTAACCTGATGTCCAGAGTCAAAGCCTACAAATAGTTTGGAGAATGGAAAACTTTTCGGACAGAGGAATAAAGAAGAGTGTTGACTGGGCGCTGGTGATCACATACCTGCTGCTCATCCTCATCGGGTGGGTCAACATCTACGCATCCATCCATTCCGACGGTCCGGCAAGCATATTCGATTTCAATTTCCGCTGCGGGAAGCAGTTTGTCTGGATTCTCACCGCCCTTGGTCTGGCCGCCACCATCCTGTTTGTGGTCAACGCCCAGTTTTGGGAAAGCGCGTCCGTGCCTTTGTATTTGGGGGTGCTGTGTCTGCTTGTGGCCGTGATTTTCCTCGGCGTCGAGGTCAAAGGGTCGCGGTCATGGTTCGAATTCGGTCCGATCAGGTTTCAGCCGGCGGAAGTCTCAAAGATCACGACATCTTTGCTTCTGGCCACGCTCATGAGCCAGGTCAATTTCAGAATCACCCGATTCAAGGACTTTATGCTCACCGCCTTGATCCTTGGAGTCCCGATGCTCGTCATTCTGGCCGAAAGCGAGACGGGTTCGGCTTTGGTTTATGTCGGGTTCATCTTCGTGATGTACAGGGAAGGGTTCTCAGGATGGTGGATCTTCTGCATCGGTGCGGCGGCGCTTCTGTTCATCCTGACACTGACAATCTCCCCGTATGTGTCCCTGCTTGTGCTGATCGGAATCCTGATCGTCTGCAACGCGTTGGAATCAAGCAGAATCGGCAAGATGTTCTGGATCTGTGCCGTGACATTTCTGCTTCTCTGTCTGTTGCCTTGGATTCTCGGGAAATTCAAACCTGAGAGTCTCGCAGGCGGGATAAAGCCTCTTTACGTTCTTATCGGCGCATGCGTCGCGGCCCTGCCGTTCATGATCATCCATGGCTACAAGTCACGGAAAAAGTTTCTGTCCATGTCCGCGCTCGGGCTGATCGCCGGAATCGTGCTTGCCTTCTCCACGGACTTCATCTTCAACAACATTCTTCAGGATCACCAGCGGAAGAGGATCGAGGTCCTGCTCGGGATGAAAGAGGATCCGACGGGTGTCGGCTACAATGTCAACCAAAGCATGATCGCCATCGGTTCGGGAGGGCTGACCGGAAAAGGTTTCCTTGGAGGGACCCAGACAACTTTCGGCTTTGTGCCGGAGCAAAGCACAGACTTCATCTTCTGCACAGTGGGAGAGGAATGGGGGTTCATCGGGTGTTTTGTGGTGATAGCCCTCTATGTTTTCCTCATACTCAGGATCATTTCTGATGCCGAGAAAAGCCGGGAGGCGTTTACCAGAATCTATGGCTATTGTGTGGCCTCCTGCATATTCATGCACCTTTTCATCAACATCGGGATGACCATCGGGCTGATGCCTGTGATCGGGATTCCGCTGCCGCTGCTGAGCTACGGGGGGTCATCTCTTTGGGCCTTCACCATCCTGATTTTCATTTTCATCGCACTGTACCGACAAGAAAAGAAATACTATTAGAACATTTCAAACAAATCAAAACAGCTTCTTAGTCATCCAGTCAATTAAAAATTAACCGGTTTGCGGCGGTTTTCCTTAATCAATAACTTTTTTTTAGTAAATTTGCAATCTCTACCGCCTTGGTGGTGAAATGGTAGACACGAGGGACTTAAAATCCCTTGGACAGAAATGTCCGTGCGGGTTCGATTCCCGCCTGAGGCACAAAAGGGACGGCATCAGCCGTCCCTTTTGTGCATTGCCCCTCTCCCCAAACCCCTCTCCCTAGCGGAGAGGGGCGCGCGCTCCGCGCGGCCGGACTGCGCCGGCTCGGCATCAGCCGTCCCTTTTGTGCATTGCCCCTCTCCCCAAACCCCTCTCCCTAGCGGAGAGGGGCGCGCGCTCCGCGCGGCCGGACTGCGCCGGCTCGGCATCAGCCGTCCCTTTTGTGCATTGCCCCTCTCCCAAAACGAGCTACGCTGGGCTTCGTTAGCCAACGCTACGGGAAGTTTTACAAACCATGAGTACACTGATGTGGCCCTGACTGCTGCCAGAGGTGGGACGATGTGTCTGACCCTATCCTTGAAAGAGGGGGGTCAGACACACAAAACGGGCACTCACTACTTCACAGGGCAATCTCTTGTGCTTTTGGAGAGCACTTTTGGAGCTGGTCACCTTACAGGGATGCGCGGTAGATGGATTTACGGCAGGTTATGTAGAGGGTGTTGTCTGAGATTGTCAGGGTCGACGGGCGTTCCGGGACATGAATGGTGCGGAGATGTGTGCCTTTACTGTCATAGACCTGCACTTCACCGTCAGCGATGTACACATTGCCTTTGCTGTCGACCGCAAGGCCGAACTCACCGTTTTCGGTTAAGTATCTGAGGTTCGACAGGGTGCCATCTGCGGCAACGTCAGTGACAACGGTGCGCCTGTCATATTCATTGACAAGATATAATGGTTTGCCGGGGAAGGCCTCCAAGAGGGAGGAACTGCGGGCGATGTCGTACACGCGAGGGATGATGGTCTTTCCGTCGGGAGCCACGAAACAGGTCTTAGGAACGTACAAGGCGTCTTCGTTGAAATCGTGGAAATCACGCCACCGGTTTGACGGGTACAACGCCTTGGCGACATTCTTTATCGAGCGCATCGGCTTCTCCTCCAGAAGCCTCAACGACTCCTCTGGGTTGTCCGGGTCTATCGTGTATGCGAGAACCGCATGTCCAGAGTTTCCCCATCCGCTGAATGACGTGCCTCTCGAATCGGGGAGCTGAGGGACCTCTATCGGGTCGGCGTCCCAGCCCGGCTGGCGGTCATAGCGGAAAGTGACAAGTATGTTGTCCTCGGTGTCGACGGCGACATTGTAAGGTTTCCAATGGAAGTCGGCAAGCAGTCTGAGGCCTTTGGCTTCGGACCAAGTCCACAGACGAGGAAGTTTGTTGTCACAGAAGTAGATGTTGCCCTTGCTGTCATGGGCGATGCCCTCAGTGAAATCGAAATCCCCGGCCAAACGCACAACGCCATCGGAAGAAGCGACATGACTCCATTGTTCGTCACCTTTGACGATAAGTCTCGAGAATTCCCAAGGACGAACCTCGATGCCTTTGTCCTGATCGAAGACGGCGATGTCGGTCGTGTACTTGGTCTGGGCGTAGTTGTGCACGTTCAGGAACTCGATGTCACTGCATCCTCTGAGCCTTACGGCGCTGTGGTACGGCTTCACGACACGGATGACCCTGAACATGTAGAGGTTGGCAAACGTGATGTCATGGCAGCCATCCATCTCGACAGGCTGGCACTCAGAACTCTCGACAGTCTCCTCCTCGGTCTGCATGCAGTAAACCTTCCAGTTCGAGACATTCCTGAATCTCACCTCATTACGGACATGATGTTCGATGGACATGGCGTAGATCCGGCCTTCGGTGGAAGTGTTCTCCGCATAGAAGCCGTTGGAGGCATAAGTGTTCGCCGTCCAGATGTCCTTGAATATTCCACCTCCACCATCCGTCACCCAAAGGCTCCAGTACTGGGTGTCCCAGGCCTGGTCCATTCCCTGTTCATGGACCGGCTTGTCAGGTGTGCTCACCTCGCGCGGCCCCCAGCTCCACCTTGGCGCTTTCTGGCCAGGAACCGGCTTCCACATCGAACCGTGTCCGCCGATAAATTTGACATCATTGACGTAGGAGCCGGCTCCGGCCGTCCACTTCAAGCCCACGGCCCTATAGTTGAACGCCCCAGTGCTGATCCCTATTCCGTTGAGGATGTTGTCATCAGAGCCCTTGGAGGATTCGAGAACCGCCACCGGTGTGCCGAAACCGCTGAAGGCCGGCGTGCTCTCGCCAAGACGGAGCTGTGTGGAGAACGAATGGAGGCCTATCAGCCTTGTTGACGGGCGCATCTTTATAGGTTTGGACACCTGATACCAGCCGGAAGGTACATAGACAACATCGTAAGTGTCAACTGCTTTCTGAATGGCTTCGGTGTCATCTGTCACGCCGTCGCCCTTCGCGCCAAGCTCCCTCAGGTTTCTCCATTCCGACATCGGTGGAAGAGCTGGAAGCACGGACTGAACAGCCGCCGGAATCTTATCTACAGGCTCGGAGGAAAGCAGGGTCTTGTACACAGGCGTGTCCACAAGGCTCTCCATCTGAAGGCCGTGGTCAAACGACTTGACATGATACTTACGGTGCGAGACACAGGTCCGCTCACCTGTCCTTTTGAAAGCGGCGAGCACCGGGACATCAGAACACCAGACGTTCCTCAGGGTGATGGAATTGTTGCTGTTGTTCTCGACCGCTATGTTGAACGCAGGGCAAGAGATATTCTCAAAGCGAGCGTTCTCTATGAATATTTTCTCCCAGTAGTTGTCGTCTATGTCAAAGACCATCGGGACATCCCTCACCTGCATATTCACTATGGCGAGACCCGACTCCTGACTTTTGACAGCGGCTTTGCGCTGCCCTTCGAAATAAGCGTCGACCATCATCACCTGCCAGCCTGGAGAAGCCTTGGTGGTCATGATGCCGTAGTCTCCGCCATAGAAGGCCAGGTCTTCCATCTCGTTGCCGATCTCGAACATTCCAGCGCGGCCCTTGCCGATGTTGATGGTCATGTGGCTGACAAAACTGTGCTGAGCATAGTGGGTTCTCAGCGCCACGGCGTACGGGTTTCCGTCCTCGATTGTGATGTTCACATTGGACATGGCGCTGTAGAAAGTCCCTGCGTTGGCGTCCGGAATACGGTTCTCATCCTCAACGATACCACCTGTGAACCAGAACATGTATTTGGATCCACCCTTGTCCGAAGGATGCTCAACATCAAAGCCCGGAGAGTTTTTCGACAAGATGAACTCCGGCCTTTCCCTGCCATAGCCGATGACACGGACGGCTCCGGGAATATATATGGTCCGGCTGATGCGGTACTTCCCTTCCGGGATAAACAATATGCCGAAGTTCCTCTCTGTCTTGACCTTGTTGATAGCGGTCTGGAGGGCTTCGGAGACATCGGATTTCCCGTCGGCCTTGAAGCCGAAGTTGTCTGGCGTGAAGTAGATCGCCTCGGGATCATCCGGACGCCTGTCATAAACGGAATGCGGATTGACCGCATACATATTCATGACAGCCAAACAGAAGATGACTGCAATTGAGATCAAGTGTTTTTTCATATATTCAATATTCATTAAATATTTCCGGCGCCTAATCGGCTGTTGCTGTAAATAATTTTAAAAAGTCTGCCGAAGATTCTTGGCTCCCCGGCAGACCTGAAAGGATTATGACTATTTTTGTGTGAATATTATTCAGCCTTGATTTGGATCTGGGTGATTGTGATGTCTCCGCCGATAATGAGCGCGGTGTCAGTTCCGTTCATAGTCGTCGCCATTCCCTCCGAGATCGTAAACTCCAAGATGTCTTCACCTGCTGCAAGGACGATGTTGTTAGGGCTCTCTCCTCCGTCACGGATGAAAGGGCCTCCCCACCAACCATCACACAGACAGAAAGTCTGAGGAGCGTCATGGTGTGTGAACGTGAACTTGATGGTCTGGCCGGCCGCCGGAGTTATTTCCGAAAGGTCAAGATCTGACGCCGGAAGATACCACCACCAACCTGTAACCTGTTCGCCAGACCAGATCTGAATATAGTTGTCTACTTCTTCTTCACCGCCGGAAACCTCGTCGGACAGTGTCACCTCAGGCAAAGTGTACTTCTTGCCGCTGCAGTCTTCGATGACAATCCGTGCGGTTCCGGCCTTTATGCCCATCGGTGAGTAGATGTAGAGAGAGCCCGTGGCCTTGCGTTTGAATACACTTGCGTCCACAACAATGTCATTGCCGTCCTCGCCAGGGAAATATGCCTTTGTGATAAACTCAAGGTCATTTCCGTACACCTCCACGCATTCGTTGATCTTGATTTCCTTGTCAAGAGGGGCGACACGCAAAGGCTCCGGCTTGCCCACAGTCAGTGTCATCGCCGACTCCGATGACTCATCCTTTGTCTCAACCGTCACTTTTCCACCATCCGCGGAAACACCAGCTGGAGTTTTCACTGTGATATACCCATTGCCGACCTTGGTGATGTCGCTCACGGACACATTGCCGGGAAACACAACAGATGTAGCGTTCTCCAAACCGGTTCCAGTGATGGTCACAATCTGTCCTTCAATGACTTTTGTAGGCAGGACAGACTTCACCGCAAGCACGTCGTTGGCATCCTCCATGTTAGAATCATCGCATGAGGTCACCGCGATGCCAAACAGCAACGCCAACCCTATATACAATACATACTTTTTCATAAATCTTGCTCGTTTGAAATCTTGTTAAACCTGTTCTACCAATTAGGATTCTGCGTAAGATTACCGTTCTTCTGAATCTCTGACTGAGGAATCGGGTACAGATTGTACTTCTCGTTCCATTGGCGGGTCTTGGTGACACGATTGAGGATCAGATCACCGTTCCCGTCCAACTTGAAGTCCGCCTCATCGATATTCTTGAAGAACTCGGCGCCCTTCTTCCAGCGACGCACATCCCAGAAGCGCTGGCCTTCGAAAGCAAGTTCAACCATACGTTCGCGCATGTAGCGCTCTTCGAAGCCTTCATTTCCCTTAAACTCCGGCATCATGATGTCAGGGCGGTTGCGAAGCACATTGACGGCCTCGTTGGCTGACATTCCGAAATCGCCCTTCGCGTCAGCGTCACCGTAGTAGTTGTACATGGCTTCCGCATAGTTGAGATACACCTCGGCAAGACGCATCACAATCCAGTTGTGCCTTGTTGTGGTCTGGTTGTTGGCCGTCGTGACGCAGTTGCCGTCCACAAATTTCTTCAGGTAATAGCCGGTCGGGGTCGCACCGTACTTAGGGGCGCCGTTGAAACCGCCTTGATACGTCTCAATGGTGATCTGCTGGGCAGTGTTGGACGGCCAAAGGTCGCCGTTCTTCACCACTGTGAGCTCAAAGCGTGGATCCAGGCCATCGTACGGATTCTCAGCCGTCACATTGACATTTCCGGGATGCTTCTCCTTGAATGTCTTGCCGTCAGCCTGATACTCGTAAGCGTCCACCAGTGCCTGGGTAGGGCAGTTTCCGGAGTTGCCGTTCTCCACTCCCACAGGATAATTGAACTGCTCGAAGGTGTTGTCCGCCTGAGTGCCGAGGACGAATATGAATTCAGGGTTGGTGAATGTGTCATGCCCCCATAGCCCGGCATATTCACTGAGCTTGTAGCCCCAACGCTGTGCGTTGTCTATGATTACCTTGCAAGCGGCAGCGGCTTTCTTCCATAACTCTTTGTCATTGTCTGTGTTGAACAATGGTGAAGCCTGGTAAAGAAGCGTGCGTGCCTTCAGCGCAAGGGCGGCTCCACGGGTGGCGCGGCCGATTTCCTGACCAGGGATGTCATTGTACGACACCGGCAGGTATTCAGCCACGGCGTCAAGCTCGTCTGTGATGAACTTGAAAACATCCTTGGCAGGAGTGCGCTCCACGCTGTTGGCCTGCTCATTGGTGAGGGTTGTGGTCACCAACGGAACGTCACCGTAGGCGCGCACCAACTCGAAATAGAAGTAGGCGCGGAGGAAACGCAGTTCGTAAGGGAATATCTCAAACTGCTGCACCATCGTCTGATAGTCGGGATCATATTCATAATCCGAAAGGTCTATCTTCTGGATTCTCTCCAGATACATGTGTACCTGGGTGATGGCACGGTAGGATCTGTCCCATGTGGACTGGAAAGGGTTCGAAGGTGTCCAGCCTCCGTTGAAATAATTGTGGATAGGAGAGAAAGAAAGAGCGAACTCAGACTCGTCCGTGGCGCTGGCTATCAGAGCCCCGTTGCCGTAGGAATTGTCCTTGAACTCGCTCGGCATCTGCGCATAGACATCGTAAACAAGAGCCTTGACGCCATTGATGGGACTGTTGTAGGTCCAATCCTCGTCTCGGCTTGACGCCTCGTTGTAATTCAGATCGGCACAACCTGCGAAGGCCGCCACGGCCATGCCTAAAAGAACATATTTTATCTTGTACATAAATGTATCTTATTGATTAGAAAGTTAACGTGATACCGGCATTGACGCCCTTGAATATTGGATATGCGGTCGAAAGCACCTCGGCATCCATCGCATCGACATTGTCAAAGGACAGAAGGTTCTCGCCTTGCACAAACACCTTGGCGGCGGCGACTGAAATCTTCGACAGCACCCTCGCCGGGATCTTATAGTAAACCTCGGCGTTACGCATCTTCAAGAAGTGTACAGGCTTGTACCAAACGTCGCTCGCCTGGCTGTTGTTGCTGTTGTTCTGGGTTGTAAGGCGAGGATAGAGCGCGTTGTCGCCTGCCACATCCCAGCAGTTGTTGTAATAGTCCACCGAGAGGTTGCCATTGTTCGACATGCCTCCCCATATCGCTGACGGAAGATACTTCATGTAGTTGCCGGTGCCCTGGAACCATGCGTTCAAGCCGAAGCCCTTGTACTCGACACCGACATTGAAGCCATAGTTGAGCTCAGGGATGTCAGTCGCGCCATCGAGGCTGGTGACATCGAAAGCGTTGATCACCTGGTCACCATTCAGGTCCTGGTATTTGATGTCACCGGGGCTTACGGTGGAATATTCCTGACGGAAGCTGCCATTAATGTCGGCCTGATCCTTGAAAAATCCCGCTGATTTGAGTCCCCATACCTCGTTCACACGGTGGCCTACCGGGTCACTCAGAGGATAGGTCGGCGTTCCGATGTACTTGACCACCTCATTACGGGCCCACGACAGGTTGGCGCCAAGGTTGAGATTGAGGCCGGAAGCGATTTCCTTCACGTACTTGGCACCAACCTCAAAACCATAGCTTTTGACTTCACCGACATCATTGTAAGATGACTGTATGCCGACAACAGACGAGTTCTCGTAGCTTGCGGACAGCATGATGTGGCTGCGAAGCTGGTAGAAGGCATCAACCGAGATGTCAAGAGATTTGGCCAGACGAAGGTCGGTTCCAAAGTTGAAGCTTGTGGATGTCTCCTGCGTGAAATCGGTTGTCGGGAAAGAGCCGAGCGACGCACCCCATGTCGCAGCGTAATTGTTGCCGATGACCACATAGCCATGCGAACTGTCCCATGTCGGGAGCCACATGCCATAGGTAGGCATGTAGTCGGTGTGCTGGATGCCGGCAGAACCACGCAACTTGCCATAGTTGAAAAAGTCATCGTTGTCGTCAGCGTAAATCCAACCGAGCGACAACACCGGAGAGAACGCCCACTTGTAAGGATATGTCCGGCTGGAACCGTTGCCAGCAAGCACAAGATCGACAATATAACGATCCCTAAAATCGTAATGGAATGCTCCCATGATATTCTGACGATAGAAGGTGTTTCCACGGCCGTCAGAGCTGACACCGCTGTTGTCGTAAACAAGGCTGGCATTGAAGTGGTCGTCACCGAAGAACGAGTGCTTGTAGTTGACTCCTATGCTGGCCTTGGCCTTCCACCATTGACCGGCGTTCCAATTACCGAAAGTGAGGTCTGTCTCCTTGTTGCCGAACAGATTCAGGGACACATTGTCCTTGTCACCGATGATTCCGTTGTAACGTTCGTAACCATATTGGTGCGCCTTGTGGGAGTTTTCAGCGTAAATGGCCGAATTGGCATAACCGGCGCTGACAAACATACTCAGGCCTTCTGTCAGGAAATCAAGTTTTTGCGACAGTTTGGCGTCCACCCACAACTGACGCTGATGGGTTTTGTAGAACCCGGACTCCTGAATCTTGGCGACAGGGTTGGCGTCACCGTAGGCCTCATTACCACCCCAGACTCCCGTCGAGGTCTTGAAAGGGAAAGCGCTTGCCGGAAGATTGTAGACGGCGGCTGTGGCATCATCAGCACCTATGTCGGAAGGACGCTTGGTCTCCTGGAAGATGCCAAAGAGATTCACCGACATGAGGGTTGTATTGGTAAGGTTAAAATCGAGGTTGGTACGGATGTTGGCCTTCGACTGACGCAGCTGCGCGTTGTAGTCCGGCTGCTTGGTGTCCTTGAACGCGCCGCGGGCATCGGTATAATCTATGTTGGTATAGTATTTTACCTTGTCCGTGCCTCCATAGACAGAGACATACGCATGGTCTTCGTCCGCACTGTTCTTGAAAACGAGGTCTCGCCAGTCCACATTCGGATAGAAGAACGGGTCGGAACCGTCTTTGAACAGATAAAGTTCCTGCTCGGTGTATGCGGCGGAGAGCCCATCCTTACCGCGTGCATGGTTGAGGGATTCGGCATAGACATAGCCATCCACCATGTCAGCGAATTCAGGATTGAACTGGAACTTATGGCTGTAGTTCACCTTGACGTGTGTCTTGCCCTCGACGCCACGCTTTGTCTTCACCAATATGGCGCCATTGATGCCCTCATAGCCCAGAAGCGCAGTGGCGGCGGCATCCTTGAGGACGGTGACACTCTCCACTTCCTCGACGCTGAGACGGTCGATCGGGCGCTCGAAACCATCGACAAGGATGAGGATGCCTTTGTCGTTGAGCGTGTGATAGCCACGGATATTAAATGAGGCCCCTTTATTCTCATCGCCCGCGAAGCCACCTTGCGACAAAGCCGTAAGGCCTGGCAGACGTCCATAGAGAGCCTGTGCAAGATTGGTGGCTGAAGTCTGCCGCAATTCCTCTCCTGAGATTGTGGTCGCGGAGGCGGTGCTCAGAAACTTGCTTGTTTCGACACCGTAGCCCAAATCATAGGCAACATCCGCTTTATTGTCGTTGAGTTTAACCTGCGCGTTCGCCGTGACGGAGGCGACAGCTGCCGCAAGCATCAACATTCTATATATATTCATATCTTAAAAGTCTTATTGATATTTAACATCCGGATCACCAACCAGGGTTCTGGTTCAGGCCATAGCCCTTATTGATCTCGTCGCGCGAGATTGGCGTGAGATACCATTTGTCGCTCCACTTGCTCTTCTGGCTGTCAGTGTCCCACCAGACGCGGATATTGTTGGTGCAAGGTATCTTCTCATAGATGCAATTCGGCCAAGGCTCACCTGGCTCAAGGCTCGTGTTGTTGTCATGTTCAGCCGGGATCATCTTCTTGCCATCGGCATCCTTGCGCCATACACGCAGTTGGTGCACCTGTTTCTTGAATATGTCGGATCTCTTGTAGCGGACGAGGTCATACCAACGTGAGTCCTCAAAGCCGAACTCACAGGCACGCTCCTTAAGGAGCTGCTCGATGAAGTTGTCCTTGTTGGAGGTCAGGTTGAGCTCCGGATTCATGACCTCCACCTTTCCAAGGCCTATGCGCGCACGCACCTTATTCATTTCGTCACAGGCTTTCTGCAGATTGCCTGTCTGTGCGAGCGCCTCGGCGTAGCAAAGATGGATGTCAGCCATACGCAGATAGGCGAAATTGGTCGGGTAATATGCCGCATAGCCGTTGTCACGGAGATACTTGAACAGTTTCATGCGGGTTGACCAAGGGCCGTCAGTGACAGTAGGATTGAAATTCTGGTCTACATTGCCGCCTTGCCATATCTCGGTGCTGGATAGCCCATTATACTGCTCGACAAGGTTGTTGCGGTTCACCACCATTGTCTCGTAAAGACGAGGGTCTCGACCTACAAATATGTCCACATTTTCAGGATTATCGGTATTGAACACATTGTCGTAAGGGAAGTTACGACCGTCAGCCATGCCGAACATCTCCATGTATTCAAGAGTGAAGAGAGACATGCCGAACTCATCCATTCCTTCCACGTTCCAGTCACCGTTCCAGGCGTTTGTGCCAGGACCGGCATGGACTTCAATTACCTTCTCAGAGTTGCCACGGAACCAATAGGCGGCGCGGAAGGCGTTGCAATAGTCTTGCTCACCGGTACCGGTAGGCTGCACAAGGGCGAAATAATTGCCGTTGGCGCTATTGGCCTTGAAGAAATCCTCACAAGCACTAAGAGCTTTCTGCCAAAGCTCAGGTTTGTAACCACCGGTCCACACCTGATTGATATCCTGGTTATCCTCATTGCGGGTGAACTCAAGATAAGGTCTCTCATTGTTAAACAGAGGCGAAGCCACGAAGTTCCACAGTTTCACACGCAAGCCGTAGGCCGAGCCTTTGGTCAGACGTCCGGAGTTGGTGGCCTGGTCCTGCACGTAGAAAGGAAGACCCGGCTCGTCAATGGCTGCCTGAATAAGGCCATCGATGAAATCAGCAGTCTCGATGACGCTCATGCGCTTGCCGTCCACAACATCGGCGGCCTGGAATGAGTGGTCCACTTTCGGAAGACCTCCGAAGTTACGGAACGCGTCAAGATAGCGAGATGCCATGATCACATACACCTCACCTCGGAGCTGGCTCTTTTCCTCCTCGCTCAAGTCAGGGACGCGATCGATGTTCTCTATGAATATCCAACCCTCGCGGATGGTACGCCAGATGCCAGCGCGGCCATTGCCGTCACCATTGGCGATGAAAGGGAACTTGGCGAAACCGCCGTTATCCTGGTCAGTCTCGGTAAGGTCTCCTCCATAATACTTTCCGAGGTTGTGCCATCCGCAGTATGACTGGCAAATGTCGGTAAGCGCATCCGGATGAGCATACCACACAGCGCCTGTGTAGGTGAAAGGGTTGTGCATGGCTCCGTACATGTGCCAGAGGAAACGCTTGGCGTTCTCACCTTTGACAAAGATGGTGTCCACGGTCACATCAACGCCCGGCTGCTTGTCGAGGAAGCCATTCCCGACACTGATCTCATCGACGCAGGAGCTCATCGCCCCCATCCCTATCACGGTACCCGCCACACAGAATATGGCAAGGGTCTTTATTTTGAGTTTCTCAATAATATTCATTGTCTTGAATGTTAGAAATTAATGTTGATACCGAAATTATAGACACGGGTCATAGGATAACGCGTGCTTCCATAACCGGCCTGCGCCTCTGGGTCGTTGGCCTTGAAACTTGTGAAGGTAAGAAGGTTGTAGCCGTTGGCGTAAACACGGAGGCTGTTGATCGGAACACCCGGAATACGGAACGTGTAACCGATCTCGAGGTTTTTCAGACGGATGTACGACGCATCGACCATCCATGGATCCGAAAGGGAACCGTTATGCTCGCGGGCCGATTTCTCAAGTGAGATACGTGGCAGGATGGCGTCCTTGTTATCCTCTGTCCAGGAATTGTCATAGACCCACTTGTTGAGCATTGACTGGTTTCCTGTGCCGAAGGCCGGAGTGTAGAAAGAACTGAGCTGGCGGTTGACGTTGGTCGCGCCTACCCAAGTCATCGAGAAGTCGAGACCTTTCCAGTTGAGTGTCGCGTTTACGCTGCCGGTATATTCAGGAATATCGCTGTAGCCGATGGCGTGCACATCGTTGGCGTCCACCTTGCCGTCACCGGTGAGGTCTACGAATATGCTGTCACCAGGGCGCAGTGTGATCTGCTGGTCCGGCATGTCAACACCGTAGGTCTCCTTGTAACGCTGTTCGGTCTCCCCAGGGACATAGAACTCAAAGAAGTCATAGCCGAAAGGCTGACCCACAGGATGTCCTTTTTGGTACATGTGCTGGAATTCCTTCTTCACCTCAGCCATCTCCACAACCTTGTTGCGCGCGAAAGCGAATGTCGGAGATATCGAGTAGTTCACATTGCCTATATGGTCGTTCCAACTCATAGTTATCTCATAGCCGTGATTCTTGACACGTCCGAAGTTGATGGAGTTTGGTTTGAGAGCGGAGATACCGGCGATGGTTGTCTCGTTAGAGACAAGGATGTTCTTACGGTCTTCCCAGAAGAAATCAACGCCCAAGCTCAAGCGGTCTCTGAAGAAATGAATGTCAGCGCCATAGTTCTGCTTCGTGGCGGTCTCCCATGTGACGTCCGGGTTACCGTTGGTGGATTCGCGCGCTCCGGGCATGAACGCACCGTTGTTGGTACCGAAGTTACCTGTTCGGTCGTTGGTCCACCATGCGCCACCGTTGTTGGTGTAGAACTGCCATGTGCCAGGAAGATAGAGGAAACGTCCGATTCCCTGGTCATTACCTACCATACCGACAGACCCACGGAGTTTCAAATAGGAGACAACATTACGGAGAGGCTCCCAGAATTTCTCGGAAGAGATTATCCAACCGAGAGAAGCGGAAGGGAAAAATCCGAAACGCTTGCCTTTGGCGAAATTCTCAGAGCCGTTGTAGCCTAAGTTGAAATCAGCCATGTACTTGGTCTGGTAATCATAGGTGACGCGGCCAACCAGACCCACATAGCCACGCGGGATGGAATTATAGACTCCACCAGGATAGTAGTTCTTGGATTCATTATAAAGGACAAGAGCGCTGACATTATGGTCTCCGAACCTGCGGGCATAGTTGAGGCTCGCCTCGGCATACCAGTTTCTTCCTCCCCATTTTCCTTCCTCATAGCCAAGAGGCCAGGAGTCTCCCTGGCGGACGTAGACAATCTTTGGAGAGCCGTCAGCCTCGTATTCGCCTTTAGCGATGGTGGCCTTGTAGCTGATGCCGCCACCGGTGGTATGCGCTTTCTGCTGCGTGTAGTCAGAGTTGTAGGAGCCCTTGATGCGGAAATCCAGATTCTTGGTGATAGAATCAAGCTTGAGCTTGTACTGAAGGTCCAGATTCACGACGCTCTGACGCTGGATGGTGTAACCATGCTGATAAATAAGGCCAAGGCCATCGGAGCCAACGTTTCCTACGAGATCAGGATCAGAGACAATGCGACGTCCCTCGCTGTCAAGGCCATAGCCCGACATCGGCGTTCCATTGTTGAGAAGACCCTCGACACCAAAGACACCCGACTGGCCGTTATATTCCCCGTTTCCGATGGAGTTGCGTTTACCGATGCGCCCGCCGATGCCGACGGAAAGCGAACTCCGCTCAGACAAATCCACATCAAGGTTGGCGCGGAAGTTATAACGATTGTATTTGAAGTTCGCCTCGTCGCCTTGGTCGAAGGTCTTGAACAGACCGTCCTGGTTGAGCACTCCGACGGAAACGAAATAGCGGGCTCTTTCTGTGCCACCCGACACATTGATATTATACTGTTGCTGCCATGCGTGGTTGTTCATCAAGTACTTGAACCAGTTGGTGCTCGGGTAGACGGTCGGCATGTCCATGTCCTTCCAGTGCTGTATGGCTTCCTTCGAGAACTTCCATCCGTCCTCGGCCACGCCCTCGACAGCCTGTGCATGGTTATAAGCCGTCGCATACTCGTAGGAGTTCGCTGGCTCAAGGAATCTGGAAATCTGTTGGAGACCGGCTGAAGCCGTCAGTGTGACGGTCGGCTTGCCGACCTGGCCGCGGCGGGTCGTCACGAGAATGACGCCGTTGGCGCCACGCACACCGAAGACAGCCGTGGCGGAGGCATCCTTAAGAATGGAGATGTCCTGAACCTCGTTCGGGTCAATCTGGCTGAACTCACGCTCGACACCATCGACGAGGACAAGAGGCTCGGCGCTATTGAACGAACCGACACCACGAATGCGGATGACAGGGTCATCGGCGCCAGGGACACCGGTGTACTGAACTGACTGAAGACCAGGCAGCTTACCGGCAAGAGTGTTGCCAAGAGATGCGGCAGGGGATTTGAGAAGTTCCTTGCCACCCACATTGGAGACAGATCCGGTCAACGTGACCTTTCGCTGCTGGCCATAGCCGATGACCACCACTTCGTCAAGCAGTTCATTATCCGACTCCATGACAACATTAAGAGAGGCTGATGTCGCCCTTACCTCTTTCGGCTTGAAGCCGAGATACGTAAACACCAAGGTTGAGCCCTCGGGAACCCCTGACAAAACATAGTTGCCATCAATATCGGTCATCGTGCCGTTCGATTTTTCGTCTTTAATCTGCACGGCAACTCCGATCAACGGCTCGTTCTGCTTGTCAGTAACACAACCTCGCACCTCAAAATGATTCTGTGCGAAGGACACTCCCGATAGCGATAAAGCCAACAATAGGAGATGTAATCTTAGTTTTAGCATTTGTGCGATGTATTAAGATGGAATTTCTTGAATTATTTTGGTCATTAAAATGGTCTTGCAGGCCTGGGTGCCGGCCAGACTTTAGAACTATTTGTCAAACGGGTCACCTTTGGGGTCACGGCTTACGATCCAGCGGAAAGCGTTCAGGAACAGCAACTGCTGAGTAGCGTCCTTGTAGCTCTCGTCTCCATGTCCCATGTTGATGTAGACCATGCGATAGTTCTTGTTGGTCCACACTACAGGGAAGTCGCCTCCGTAGACGATGTCCTTCACTCCCATCGGGTAATTCTTCGCGGAAAGTGTCAGCAGGACCTGGACATCCTTATTGTCACGCGGTTCCGAAGCCCACTGATAAAACTCTGAAGGCGGGGTCACATAAGTGTCCGGAAGGTTCTTGGTGACCGGATGCTCATGAGTGTCAATCTCAAGAAGGGCAGCCTGCGGAGGCCAGTTGTTGGCCTTGAACTCTCCGCAGCCAAGGAATTTGCCATACCAAGGCCAATGGGTGTTCCGGTCATTGTAGGCTGAGGCATGGAAGCCGAGCCAGCCGCCGCCATTCTCCATGTATTTCTCAAAGAGCGCACGGGACTCCGGATCCGAAGGGGAGGCGTTCAGAGCGATAATGACGCTGTATTCCTTCAGCTGGTCATAAGTATAAGCCTTCAGGGTGGTTGTGGTGTCAAGGACAAATCCGTCGCCACAGTTCAGTCTGTGGAAAAACTCCATGGACTGCTTGTCGAACTGCACATGGGCTATCTCAGCGTACGGATCCCAAAGCATCAAAGCCTTGAACCGCTTGCTCTTGGCGTAGTTGGCAGGACGGACGTTTGTGTTTCCGCCCGCATCGGAGACACCCCTCAGCCCCTCATAGACAGCTCTGGCAAGGTCATGTGAAGCATTGTCTGCATTGTACTCCCAGTACATCCCGCCACGAAGTCCGTTGGACACGATGTAGCGGCACTTCTCGGCAATGGATCTTGTGTTCTCATAGCCGAAGAGCATGTTCCCAAGCGAGTCCAGAATCATCGGGACCTTGGCGGTGTCATCCCAGAACTCCTTGTCAGACGAAGATTCCTTACGATACGGGACATAGCCTTTGACTCCTCTGCCGTAGAAAGGCATTCCCATGACAATCTTCCTTGGAGGGACACCGGCTGCGATGTGCTTGCGCACGGCCTCGTCCGCCGTGCAGTGGCCGGCATATTCAGACCTGTAGAGAGCCGCATGGTGTGTGTTTTGGGTCCCCATGTCGTAGGACATGACATTGACATAGTCCAGATAAGGGAGAACCGCCTTGAAATCAATGTAATCGGCATTGCATACCGATGCGATGGTGAGTAGTTTCCTTTTCCCAAGAGAGGACCGGAGATCACGCATCAGTAAGGTGAAATTGGCCTTGTCATCCGGGGACGAGGAGATTCCGGCGAGGTCACTTCCGGGATATTCCCAATCGATGTCGATGCCATCGAGACCGAACTCTTTCACAACCTTTGCGCAATCACGGGCGAAACTCTTTCTTTTCACAGGATCCGAAGCCATCTCGCTGAAACGTCCGCTCCCCCATCCTCCTATTGAGAGGAGGACCTTCAAGGACGGTTTGACCTTCTTCAAGCCAACCACTTGGCTCAATCCGTCTCCCTCCGGCAGCATCACCCCGTCAAATGTCTCGTTGACCTGTCCGAAAGCATAGTTGATGTGAGTCACAAGATTCACATCAGGGAGCTCGTTGCGGACACCCATAAGATAGGCGCCCACGATCATTCCTTCATCATTATCCGCACCTTTGCCCCAGGCGCAGCAGCACAGCAGCATAAGCGTGCAGGCAATAGAATAGGCAATGTTCTTCATAATATTGATCTTTTCATGTTCGTTCAATCACAGTCAGGCAAGTCAGACGGCTATATTCGTAAGTCCGCCAGGCCTACATATTCATGGCGACCGCCACCGCGCCCAGAAGTCCGATGAACTGAGGGTTCAGCTTGGTGATGACCACGCCATTGGTAACGAAACGCATAGTGTTATGATTCAATTTATTGAGGACGTTTTCGAATATATATTCGTCCGCCACGATGCTCCCTCCGAGGACAACGGTGTCCGGGTCGGTGATCCTGACAAGGTTCATTATGAGGTTGGCGATTCCCTGCGTGGCGTTCTCAACCAGCACACGGCAAAGCTCATCACCCTTCCGGCAAAGTCTGATGACATCCCGGGCATCCACCCTGACTCCTTCATCGGAAGGAATCACCAGACGGGTCTCGTACTTGTCCTTCAGAAGTCTGGCGCAGGCGTCGAAGCCGCTTCCCGAGGCGATTGCCTCCACGCAGTCCATCCTGCCGCAGCAGCATTTGACCCCAACATTGACCCCGACGGTCATGTGGCCGGCCTCTCCGGCGTTGAAATGGCTTCCGCGTATCTGACGGCCGTTCACAACAGTCCCGACAGCGATGCCGGTACCTACATTAATGTACACGAAATTCTTCGAGAACTGCCCCACGCCCCAGACACGCTCTGCCCTTGTGGCGCTCTTGACATCGTTGTCGATGCGGCAAGGGATGCCGTAGATCTGCGTGATCTCTTTGGCAAGTTCCACAGGATGGGTTCTGTTCGGGTCAATTTGAAGCCAAACCCCTTCGTTGGGATCGACACGGCCGATAAGACCGATGCCCATCGAGACTGGTTTCTCTCCGACCCAGCCTACGGTACGGATGTAGTCATCAAGAGATGACTTGATTATCTCAGAAGCGGTCTGCTGGCTGAAATACCCGGAATCATACTTCTTGAAACGAAGGATGTTTCCGTGCTTGTCTACTTCTCCGATGAGTAATTTTGTTCCTCCCAAATCGAGGCCGAGATATGTTTCCATTGCGTTTGAGTGTTATTCAACCGCAATATTAGCCAACTCTCAACGGACGGGGGTTTAAGATCTAACAAAAATGGTTTAAAATCTGCTTGGGCTCACACCGAACTGCTTTTTGAAGCAGACACTGAAATACTTGGCATCTGAGAAACCGACCATGTCCGAGACCTCGGCGATGCTGTAGCGATGGTCGGCAAGATATTCCTTCGACCTTTCCAGACGGTAGATTCTGATGAAATCGTTGGGACCCTGACCCGTGAGGGACTTCAATTTGTTGTAGAACGCGGTGCGGCTCATCGCCAGTTCGCGGCACAGGTCGTTTATCTGGAACTCCGAATTGGATAGTTCCTTCTGGACCACGGAGATCACCTTGTCCATGAATTCCTGATCCAGTTTGTTGGAATATTCATTACGCACCGTGGCGTTGCTGGAATAGAGGATGGCCTCCCTGAGGCGCTGGCGCTCATTCAGAATGTTCCGGATCCTGGCTTTCAGGACCGACATGTCGAACGGCTTGACGATGTAGTCATCGGCTCCGGACTCAAGCCCCCTGATGACACTTTCCCTGTCGGTCATGCCTGTCAGAAGAAGTACAGGAATATGGCTGGTCGCGACATCGGACTTTACACTCCTGCAAAGGTCATAGCCGCTCATCACTGGCATGATGACATCCGAGATCACTATGTCCGGATTCTTTTCAGTGATGACACCAAGCGCCGTCTGCCCGTCCGTGGCGGTGGTGACTGAATATTCCTCCGCAAGGGACGACCTCATATATTCCAATGTCTCAGCGTCATCCTCAACAATCAGGATGCGGTTGTCCGAATTGTCCGGATCCCGAGCGACAGCATCCGGCACCGGCTCCAGGATGTCAGGTTCCTTCCGGAACACCACGGAATCCGAAGCCTTGTACTTTCTCGGGAACGACAGAGTGAAAGTCGTCCCTTTTCCCTCAACACTTGAATATGAGATCGTGCCATGATGCTGGCCGACCAGCTGGCGGGTGATCATCAGGCCTATGCCATAGCCGTTCTCGTCGCATTCTCTCGCATTGTCGGCCCTGTTGCCTCTGAATATCCTTAATTGGAAATCCACCGGTATCCCTATTCCAGAATCGCTGATTTCCAAAGTCCAGAGACGCCGCCCGCCTTTAGCCACAACCCTGATGAAACCTTCCGAGGTGTATTTGACCGAATTTGACAGAATATTGTGGATAATCAGATCCATTTTCTCCCGATCTATCCAGATGTCGCTCAAACCGGGCTCTACATGGTACGAGAAATCAAGCCCTTTCTGACGGGCCGCATAGCTGAAATCCGCCAGAACGGAGTCCAGATAATCCCCGGAATCATATTCGGCAAGTCTTAGAACGCTCCAGTCACGGTCGTTCTTCCGGATGTCCAGAAGTTTGTTGATCATGGACATCAAGCGGTCTGAATTACGGTTCGCCGTCATCACGGAATTCCGGACCTTGTCGGAGAGGTCATCCATGCTTTCAAGATCGTTGAGCGGAGTCTTGATGAGGGTTATAGGGGTCTTCAGGTCGTGGGCAAAATTCACGAAAGTGTTGATCTTCTCCGTCATGATCCTGTTGTACGACTTCCTGCGGAACCATGCGACAGTCATCGTCACGAACGCTCCCAGGAGAGCCGCATAGATGGTCAAGGCCCACCACGACAGCCACAACGGCCTCTTTATCAAGATGGAGATGTGACGCTCACCAAGGGTGTTTCCTGAATATTTGTCTATGACCTTCAGTATGTAGTCATATTTCCCGGAAGGGATGTTGTAGTAGTCGATCCTGCCCGCCGTGTCGCTCAGCCGGGGAGTCTTGTCGAAGCCGACGAGCTGGTTTGAGAAGCCTGCCCTGTACACGGCTGTGAAATCAAGGGCTGAATATGCGATGCTGAAGGAGTTCTGGCCTGCCTTCAGCGTGATTCTGTCAAGCAGATTGACATTCGTCTGAACCGAAGGTTTTGAATCGTCCAGCAGATTGAAACCCGAGATGACCGGAGCTATCCGCCCGGGATCCTCCGGCGAGAATCCTGTCGGATCAAACATGACAACCCCGTCAGCCGTGCCCAAGGCCAGACGGCCGTCCGAAAGCCGGCATACGGCGTCAGGATTGAAACTGCCCCTGGTGACTCCGATGAATCCATTCATTTCTATAGGGGTTCCGGAGACAGGATCGAGCTTGTAAAGGGTCTCAAAGGTCGCGAACCAGACATTGTCTTCCTTGTCCACCACAACTCCGTTGACTGAATCGCTTGACAAACCAGAGTCCTTTGAATAAGACCGGACCGCACCCGTGCTCCTGTCATAACGTATCAAACCGTCGCCGTCGGTGGCCAGCCAGACAATCTCACCTTGATTGGCAAGGCATCTGACCGGAAACGCCAATGTCTTGGAATCAAAGGAATTGATGACCGACAGCGAGCCGGACTCAGGATCCAGTACACACAATCCTCCGCTGGTGGCAAGTGTCAGTTTCCCGTCAGAGGTCTTTCCGATGTCGCCGACATTATTGACAGAATAAGCCGTCGAACTTCCGTTCAGGACATCGTATCTTGCCAGAGGTGCGTCTAACCCTCCTATCCAGACGTACCGCCCGTCCGCCATGAGCGAATATGTGTGGTTGAACCCACGGTCATCAAACACTGTGGTCTTTCCGGTCTTTGGCTCAACCTTGTACAAAGGAAATCCGTAGCCGCCGACCCAGACATCACCACGGACATCCTGCGTCAAGGCCAGCACGACGCCGAGATTCGGCATGGGGTAATTTCTCCACTCACGGCTGGACGGCCTGAAACGACACACACCATCATTGGTCCCGAACCAGATGTCCCCGGATCTGTCCTCAAAGATCACATTGACATGATCGGACAACAAAGAGTTCGGGTTGCCCGGCTGGTGAACCAATCTGTCAATCGCAAGAGAGTTTTTGCTCTGGCAGCAAACCCAGTCCGTTGTCGTGGAAACCCAAAGATTGCCGTCTTTGTCAAGGCAAAGATCGCTGACCGTGTTCCCGGAAATCGAAGACGAGCCTTGATCATCAGCCAGATAATGAGCCAGAGCCTCTCCTGTCTCTGAATCAAAATAGAACAGGCCGTCCCCATCCGCCCCGACCACAAGACGACCTTCGTCATCCTTCAGAATCGCCCAGACCGGAACCTTGAGGGAGACAGTGCCGAAGTCCTTCAATATTCCATCCTCCACCACCTTTAACCCTTCGGAGAATGTTCCGACATATAGTTTCCCGTCCTCGTAAAGCATTGATGAGACTTCCACATCACCAACCACCTCACGCACAACGTCTTTCTCCAACATGAATATTCCTCTGTCCGTTCCCAGCCACAGGGAGCCGTCCCCTTTGACAGCGATCGCCTTGACAATCCTGTCGGTGATGAACCCTCTCTCCTCTCCGCCTTTCGTCAGAAACAAAGCCCCCTCCGAAGTACCCAAGGCCACTGTTTCGTGTCCTGGAAAACAAATGCCGTACAAGGATATTCCCGGATGTCTCTCCCTTAGGTCAATCTCAAGGCGGAAAGAGTCCGACGGCTTGTCATAACGGTAAAGCCTTCCGTTTTTCACCGCCATCCAAATGGTCCCCGAATTGTCGCGCGCCAACTTTGTCGAAGACAAAATCTGGTCTCTGGACTGTGGCAGACCCTCTATCCGGTACGTTTTCACGGCATGACCGTCGAACCGGTCGATTCCGTTCTGGGTATAAATCCAGATGAATCCGTCCGCGTCCTGCGTGACCTGATAGGTCTTCCGGCTGCTGAGGACTCCGTCCAAAGTCACAAAACCTTCCGCCCTTGCCGAGAGGAAGGGCAGAAGGGTCAACAAAACCAATATAGTAATATGTTTCTTCTTACGAAACGTCATTTAGTTAGCCTAAACTTTTTTGCCGCTTACCAAGGAACAGCATCATTGATTATTCCTTCAGTATGACATCATGTGGTTGTTGTCCGGGGTCAAAGGTAGTCATATTATCAATATGGCATGTCCGAATATTGGCAAAAAAAGTTGGAAATCTGTCAATCATTTGGCGGACAATGACATATTTTCAACCATTTTTGTTTGGAAATCCACCTCGCTCACACGCATAGTCACTACCTTGCGGCAAAATTAAAAACACTGAAATGAGACTCACAATCACAGACAGCGAGAAATCCTTCGCGGATGCGGCGGCATGGAGGATCATCGGACAGATACTTCGGAAACAGGACAGTGTCATCGGTCTCTCGACAGGCAGGACAACCGGAGAATTGCACAGGACTGTTGCAAGAATCCACAAAGAACATCCTTTCGATGTTTCCAAGGTGACGTTCTTCGGGCAGGATGAAGTCGTGAATGTGCCACGGGAATATTCCGGCTCCTGCTGGAAGATGCTCAAGACCGAATTAATCGATGACATCGGGACAGACGAGGAGCACTTCCTGATGCTTCCGGTCAAATCCGACGACTATGCCAGAGACTGCAAGGAGTTCATGGAGGAACTCGAATCACGCGGAGGCATCGACCTTCTGATCGTCGGCATCGGAGAGAACGGCCATGTCGGCTTCAACCAGCCGGGCTCGCCGTTCGGAAGCGGATGCCGTGTCTCCGTCATGTACCCGGAACTGGAAGAGAGGATCCGCCGCGAGACCGGCACACCGGATGACGTGGAGCTCGGAGGCGTGACAATAGGGCTGAAGGATCTGATGTCAGCCCGAAGGATAGTGGCTGTCGCCAAAGGAAACACCAAGGCGGAAATCGTAAAACGCATCGTGGAGGGTCCTGTCAGCGAGGACATTCCCGCCAGCATCCTTCAACTTCACCCGGACTGCGAATTCATTCTTGACAAAGACGCCGCCTCAAAACTTGATTAGCCATGGAAAACAAAAAGACAAACTATCTCGGACCATTCCTTTCGATGGTTTTCCTGTTTCTGGTCGTAGGATTCCTGACAACGGCCAACTCCCAGTTTCAGGGACCGCTCAAAGAAGCCTTCCTGTCCAACGCCGGAAGCCTCAAGAACACATTCGCCACATTGATCACATTCTCGTGGTTTCTCGCCTACCCGGTCTGCGGGCCGATAGGCTCGTCATGGGTCAACAAACATGGCTACAAGGGAACCTTGGTCAGAGGTCTGGTCCTGATGACCGTCGGATTGCTCCTTTTCTTCGCATCCTCAGAGTTCACGGTCCGATTCCCTGACGCCGTCATCGGATCAGAAAGCCTGTCACTTCCTGCCGGATTCCTGATTTTCCTTCTTGGCTCGTTCGTGGTCGGCAGCTCCGCAACGATCCTTCAGGTTGTCATCAACCCTTACCTCGTGGCATGTGACGTTAAAGGCACACAATCCATCCAAAGACTTGCCATAGGAGGGACAGCCAATTCGGTCGGCACCACGATCGCCCCGTACTTTGTCACAGGAATCGTGTTCGGAGGCATGGCGATGGAGGATGTCCAAGTCTCACAGCTCGCCGTTCCGTTCATCTCACTTGCGGCGGTCATCGTGATCGTCACGCTGGCGCTCATGAAATTCTCCCTCCCTGACATCCAAGGAACCAGAGCCGAAAACGGAGAGAAACTGGAGAAAAGCGTCTGGTCGTTCAGACACCTGACCTTAGGAGTCATCGCCATATTCTTTTATGTCGGGGCGGAGGTCTGCGTCGGAGCGAACGTGAATATGTACGCCATCGAGAAAGGGATGTCCTCCCCCGCCATCCTTGCGACCATCTATTGGGGAGGAATGCTCGTCGGACGCGCACTGGGCAGCACGCTGAGCAAGGTTCCTCCGCAGGCGCAGCTCATATTCACAACTTCCGTCGCCTCTGTCCTATTGGTTCTGGCGACAGTGCTTGACAACCCGTGGCTGCTTTCGGCCGTGGGACTGTTCCATTCCATCATGTGGGGCGCCATCTACACCCTCTCGGTGCAGAAACTCGGAAAATACACGTCCGTCGCCTCCGGAGTGTTCATGATCGGAGTGTTCGGAGGAGCCGTCCTGCCTCTTGCGCAGGGATTCCTGGCCGACCAGCTCGGAGGATGGAAAATGACATGGCTCGCCGTGGTCTTCTGCGAACTGTTCATGCTTTACTATGCCATCTGGGGCAGCAGGGTAAGACAATCAGAATAACAACACAACATCAATATGAAAAAGATCATTATCACTTTGCTGGCCGCCACGATGACGCTGCTGTGCTCATGTGCCGCCAGTCCTGAAGCCAACATCCTGGTCGTCCGTGAGAACGGCGGGCATCACAAGCCTTTCACCGATGCGGCCATGGCTTGGCTGGACAGCGTCTCCACCTCACGGAATTTCACCGTGACAGTCATCAGCGACATGAACGACGTCAACACTGACTTCCTCAAAGACTTCAATGCCATCATCCAGTTGGACTTTCCACCCTACACGTGGCCTGAGGCAGCGCAAAGCGCTTTCCGTGAATATATTGAAAAAGGCCTCGGAGGCTACGTCGGCTTCCACCACGCCACCCTTCTGGGCGACTTTGACGGCTACCCGATATGGGAATGGTTCTCCAATTTCATGGGCGGAATACGGTTCGCAGGCTACATCGAACCACTGGCCGACGGCACCGTCCGTGTAGAGGACACGAAACATCCTCTGTTCAAGGACGTTGACCCGACCTTCACAATTCCTGACGACGAATGGTACACCTACGACAGGAATCCAAGGGACGCTGAATATATCCACGTCCTGGCGAATGTGGACGAGGATTCCTACCGTCCTGCCTCGGACATCAGGATGGGCGACCACCCTGTCATCTGGACCAACACAGCCGTCAAGGCGCGCAATGTCTATTTCCAGTTCGGCCACAGCCCGAAACTGTTGGAGAACGACAATTTCAAGACGCTCCTGTTGAATGCGATAGACTGGGGGACCGAAAAATGAAACCGTTCAGGATCCTGACAACGACGGCATGTCTCGTTGTCTGCGCTTTGTCACAGGCGCAGACAACGTTCTGCCATGATGGACTGCTTCGGACGCAACTTATTGAGAGCGGATTCCTCCACAGTCCGCTGCCGGTTGACACTCTTGACTCCCACGAGGCCGCCGGATGGAAAAAGGCAGTGGTTTCCGATACCGGGCCGCTTTCCGGACTTCCCATAGAGATGGGATTCAGGAAAAAGCCCGGATTCCGGGCCGTAGGCTCGCCCGGGGACCCCGACTATGCCACCTACGGAGGATGTCAGGTCTCATACAACCTTGGAGGCCGGAATCTGGAAGACTACAACCGGATAGAGTTCTGGATCTTCCCTGACTGCAAGGGATTGAGCGTTGTCAATGTGGATCTGTCATTCATCAATGGAGACGTTCCCGCAAAGCCCGGCTACAACAGTCCGTCCGGGTCGCATCTTGTCAATCTGAAACCTGGAGTCTGGAACAGGTGTTTTCTGGAGATTGATGAATATCAAAGGGACAATGTCATCGGATTAAGGTTCAGTTCCACTGACAGAGGCAGTTCCATCGGAGCGTCAGACTATTCCGCCGGATTTGTCATCGACAGGATCTCCTTGCTGAAAGTCAAGGATGCCGACAAAGTCTCCGGCTGGGAACCTATGAAAGGACAGATCATCTATTCCACAACCGGTTACAGCACCACAGGAGAAAAGACCGCTGTCACCGGCCCGCAGACCAAAGGCGGATTCAGCGTCATAGACGTTGAATCCGGCGCGGAAGTCTATTCAGGAAAGATCAGGAAAAGCGTCACGACAACCGGCACGTTCGGAGTTCTGGACTTCTCCGCTCTCACAAGGCCCGGGACTTACAGAATCAAGGCCGACGAGGCCGAGACCGGATCCTTCAGAATCTCGGACGACCTGTGGGATGATTCCCGCTGGAGGGTGCTCAACTACATATTCAGCCAGCGTTGCGGCCACGAAGTGCCTGGCATCCACGAAGTTTGCCACAAAGACCTGTTCGCGTCTCATGACGGAATAAGGATTGAATATTCAGGCGGCTGGCATGACGCCGGCGACCTTTCGCAGCAGACCCTCCAGACCGGAGATGTGGCATATTCACTTCTGGAAGCATATTCATCACTTAAGGACCGCAACCCGGTTCTGGCTGCAAGGATGCTTGAGGAGGCTCGTTGGGGGCTGTCGTTCATCATCGGCTGCCGCTTCGGCGACGGTTTCAGAGCCAGCAGCATGGGACTTCTGATCTGGCAGGACGGAATCATCGGCACATTTGACGACATCACATCGGTCAGGGTGCAGAACAACGCTTTCGACAATTTCCTGCATTCTGGTTACGAGGCGTTCGCCGCCATGACCCTGCCCGACACCGACAAAGAGTTGAAAGCGCGGCTTCGGGAAATCGCCGAGGAAGACTTCCGCTTCGCCTCCGAAAAATTCGCCAAGGACGGCTACGACATCTTCACACAACCCTACGAGCACACCTACAACACCTCCCACAGCCAGTTCCAAGCCACAATCTCCTGGACGGCCAGCCAACTCTACAGACTGACTGGGAAGAAGGAATATGCCGCCAGAGCCTCCGAGGCCATTGAATATGTCCTCTCATGCCAACGGACAGAGCCTGTCGGAGATTGTCCGGGAGGCTTTTTCTACAGAGACACAACCAGAAGATCCATTGTGCATTACATCCACCAGTCCAGAGATCAGGTCTTCATGCAGGCGTTGGCGCTGCTCTGCCAGACCCAGAAAGAGTCTCCGGACTACAACAGGTGGCTCGGAGCCATACGGCTTCATGGTGACTATCTGAAGAGCCTGATGCGTTACACGGCTCCGTACGGAATGATTCCAAGCGGCGTTTACGAGACGGAAGAATGGAGGGATTACGAAAGTTTCCACGCCCTTCATCTGTTTCCTCCGACAGACGCCACGGAAAGATATTCACTACAAATCCGGAAAGGGGTCAAGTTGGACAACAGCCACTTTGTAAAAAGGTTCCCTGTATGGTTTGGAATATTCAACGGCAACTCCGTCGTCCATCTTTCGACCGGCAAGGCAGCAGCTGTCTGCGGAAAGATGCTTGGCGATGAAAAATTGATGCAGATTGCCCGCGAGCAGCTTTACTGGACGGTCGGCAAGAATCCTTTCGGTCAATCCTTGATTTACGGCGAAGGTCACAATTACCCTCAGATGAACAGCTTCTCCAGCGGAGAGATCACCGGTGAGATGCCTGTCGGGATCCGGACTCTGGGTGACGATGACATTCCGTACTGGCCGCAGACCAACAATGCCTGTTACAAGGAAGTCTGGGTCACGACAGCAGGGAAATGGCTCTCACTGCTGTCTGAGTTCAAGGAATAACTACTTTAAAAACACGAAGAAGACCGCAAGGACCAGACAGGCAAAAGCGGCGATGTGGTTCCAGTGAAGCGCCTCGCCCTTAAAGAGAAGTGTGACCACGAGGGTGAACACAATCAGCGAGACAACCTCCTGGATGACTTTCAGTTGCATGAGGCTGAACGGGCCACCGTTGCCGTTGAAGCCGAGGCGGTTGGCCGGAACCTGGGCGCAATATTCAAAGAAAGCCAATCCCCAAGAGAAGAGGATGACCAGAATGAGCGGCCAGCTTGTGGAGACTTTCATCTCCTGAAGCTTCAGATGGCCGTACCATGCGAATGTCATGAATATGTTGGAAAGGACCAACAGAAGGACTGTTCCTATAGCTCTCATCATGTCTTTGAATATAAATGAACGCAAAGGTAGTAATATTCATTGGCATCTCCTTATAAATTATAATTTGAAATTTATTGCGGCAATTTTGCTTATAATCTTTTTTGGACTTACCTTTGTCGAACAGATTGTAAAACTATTTATAAATTAATAATTTTGATTCATCATGAGCGAAGAGAAATTCAGGATTGAATCCGATCTTCTTGGGGAACTTCAGGTTCCGGCTGAGGCCTACTACGGTGTTCAGACACAAAGGGCTCTCAACAATTATAAGATTTCCAACACAAGGATGCGTGACTATCCAGAGTACGTCATCGCCATGGCATGCATCAAGCTTGCTGCGGCGGAGACGAACAAAGAACTCGGAGCGCTCGAGCCACACATAGCAGACGCCATCGTCGCTGCCTGCCGCGAGATCATCGACGGAAAACTCCACGACCAATTCCCGGTGGACATGATGCAGGGAGGTGCCGGCACATCAGTGAATATGAACGCGAACGAGGTCATCGCCAACAGAGCCCTCGAGATCATGGGGCACAACAAGGGCGAGTACCAGTTCTGCTCCCCTAACGACCATGTGAACTGCGCCCAGTCCACCAACGATGCCTATCCGTCAGCCTTCCGTTACGCTTTCATCAGGATGAACAGGAAGCTGGAGAAAAGCCTCAAGGAACTCATCGATTCGTTCAAGGTAAAAGGCGAGGAATTCAAGGACGTGATCAAGATGGGCCGCACACAGCTTCAGGACGCTGTCCCGATGACATCCGGTCAGGAGTTCCATGCCTACGCCACCAATCTTGAGGAAGAGGTTCTCAACCTTGAGAGAAACGTGAACCTCCTCTATGAGATCAACATGGGTGGAACAGCCATCGGCACCGGTCTGAACGCCAAGCCAGGTTTCGCCGAACTCTGCGCCAAGAAGATGACTGAACTCACAGGAGAGCACTTCATCGCCGCTCCAGACCTCGTGGAGGCGACACCTGACACAGGAGCCTATGTCAGCTACTCCGGAGCCCTCAAAAGATTGGCCGTCAAACTCTCCAAGATCTGCAACGACTTAAGGCTCATGGCCTCCGGTCCTCGCTGCGGTCTAAAGGAAATCAATCTCCCTCCTATGGCTCCAGGCTCATCAATCATGCCAGGCAAGGTCAATCCTGTCATCCCGGAGGTCACCAATCAGGTTTGTTTCAAGGTGATCGGCAACGACACGACCATCTCTTTCGCCGCCGAAGCAGGACAGCTCCAGCTGAACGTCATGGAGCCGGTCATCGCTGAATCCATCATGGAGAGCATCACCTGGTTGACAAACGCCATGAACACCCTCCGCGAGAAGTGCATCGAAGGCATCACCGTCAACAAAGAGCGTTGCTACGAGATGGTCAAGCACAGCATCGGCATCGTGACCGCCCTCAACCCGATCATCGGCTACAAGGCCAGCACCAAGGTCGCCAAGGAAGCCCTCGAGACCAACCGCTCAGTCTATGACATCGTCCTCGAGAAAGGCCTCCTCACCAAAGAGGAACTTGACAAGGCTCTCGACCCGAAGAATATGATCAGATAAGATTCTTTAGGAATATATTAATAAAGGTGGCCAGAATAGATTTCTTGGCCACCTTTATTTTGCAGTCAGCGATCGAACCTGCGACTATGTCTGCAAACAATTGCTTCGACAAGCTCAGCAAGCACAATCTCTGTGGTCGAAAATATCGCCCTGACTCGGAACGCAAAGGGCAGAAAAATAAAATTTCAAATTTTGGTAACGTGCAAAATTTGGAATTTTCTTTTTTTCTGCCCCCTGCCACACGAAGATCATAAAAAAAAGCGCCGGCCCGTATGAGTCAGCGCTTTCACATATTCATTAATCAATGATTATTTCTTTGAGCCTTTGGTTGCTGTGCCATTCTTGGCGGCGAGGCGCTTCTGATTCCAGATTGTGGCATCATACATCACAGGCGTACCGATGAAGATGGAAGCGTAAGTACCGATGCAGATACCAAGGATGAGGGCAACAGCGAGACCTCTGATGGACTCTCCGCCGAAGATCGCGATGGCGAGCATGGTGACGAGAGTGGAGACAGAGGTGTTGACTGTACGGGTCAACGTTGCGTTGATGGCCTGGTTGGTGTTGGTCCTCACATCAACATTCGGATGCAGGGTCCTGTACTCACGGATTCGGTCGAAGATAACCACGTTATCGTTGATGGCGTAACCGATGATGGTCAGAATGGCCGCGATAAATGTCTGGTCAACATCAAGGTTGAACGGCAGAATTCCAGAGAACAAGGAGAAGAAGCCGATCACGATGATGGCCGTGTGGGCAAGTGAAACCACACCACCGAGACCCCATGTCCAACCCTTGAAACGGAACGCGATGTAGGCGAAAATCACGAGCAGCGAGAGGATGACAGCGATGATAGCGTCTCTCTTCATGTCGTTGGCGATTGTAGGGCCCACCTTGTCGGATGAGATGATACCGTTAGGATTGTCAACCGTTGACTTGAACTCGTCAAGAGTGATGTCCGTCTCGGCGAAGAAAGGCTTCAATGCATTGTAAAGCTTGGCCTCAACCTCAGCGTCGACATCGGTTGACTCCTGATCGTTCTTGTACTGGGTCGTGATCTTCATCTGGCTCTCACCACCGAACTGCTTGACCTCGACCGCTCCGTCGAACTCAACCTCAGCTGCGCTGCGCACCTGCTCAGCCGTCACAGGCTGGTCGAAACGCACCACATAGGTACGGCCACCGGTGAAGTCAACACCATAGGTGAAGCCCTTGGTGAAGATGGAGACAACAGAAATGACGATCAACGCACCGGAGATGATGTAAGACCACTTGCGGGCAGCGATGAAATCAAAGTGAGTGTTCTTGAGGAAGTTCTTGGTAAGGTTGTTCTCGAATGCGATGCTCTTGCCCTTCTCAATGCGGTCATCAAAGATAAGTCTTGTGATGAAGATAGAGGTAAGGACAGAAGTGATGATACCGATGATCAATGTGGTGGCGAAGCCCTGTACAGGACCTGAGCCGAACACGAAGAGAACGATACCGGTAAGGAGGGTTGTCACCTGACCATCAATGATGGCTGAATAGGCGTTCTTGTAACCGTCCGCAACAGCCTTGCCCAGACCCTTGCCTGCCGCAAGTTCCTCTTTGATACGTTCGTAGATGATCACGTTGGCGTCAACGGCCATACCCATCGTCAGGACGAGACCGGCGATACCTGGCAGCGTCAGAACAGCCCCGAATGAGACGAGGACTCCGAAAAGGAGAAGCACGTTGCAAAGGAGGGCTATGTCAGCGGCGACACCGGCGCCCTGATAGAAGAAGATCATGTAGACGAGGACCAAGAGGAACGCGATGACGAATGAGATCATGCCGGCGTTGATCGACTTGGCTCCGAGGGAAGGACCTACAACCTGCTCCTGGATGATGGTGGCAGGAGCCGGAAGCTTACCTGACTTGAGAACGTTCACAAGGTCGGTGGCCTCATCCGGAGTGAAGTGTCCGGTGATGGAGGAGCTGCCGCCTGTGATAGCGCCATTGACGTTAGGATAGGAATATACCATGTCGTCAAGTACGATGGCGATGGACTTGCCCACGTTGTCGCTGGTCATGCGTGCCCAGACATTGGCGCCCTCGGCGTTCATGGTCATGGAGACTGAAGGCTCGCCGTTGGAACCATGGTCGTAAACGACACGGGCATCGGTGATCACACCTCCGTCAAGCTTGGCCCTGCCGTCCCTTGAGGTGGACTTGATGGCGATGAGTTCGAAGACATTGTCACCCTGAACATACTCGGAAGGCTTGACAGACCACATCGGCTTGAACTCAGCCGGGAATATCTCGGCGATCTGAGGCATTGAAAGATACCTGTTGACCTTGGCGGTGTCGATCGCTGCGGCGAATCCGATGCAGGCATTGTTGAATCCTGAAGGGCTCAGCACCGCGAAAAGAGGGTTGGCCTTTCTGTAGGCGTCCAACTCGGCGGTGTTGTTCTGGTTCTGGGCGATCTCTGAGTTAAGGAGAGAGTCAGTTCCATTCTCCGCTACGGTTGTTTCCTGCTTATCTGAAGCCTCTACGGAAGCAGAGTCAGCCTCGTCAGAAAGGATCTCAGCCAATTTTGCGTTGGCCTCGGCGAGATAGCCGGAAAGTTCCTGGTTGGTGTAGGTCTCCCAGAACTCAAGAGAGGCGGTTCCCTGAAGAAGTTTTCTCACACGCTCCGGCTCTTTGACACCAGGAAGCTCAACGAGAATACGTCCGCTGTTGCCAAGTTTCTGGATGGACGGCTGGGTCACACCGAAACGGTCGATACGGCTTCTCAAGACGTTGAAAGAGTTGGCCACCGCGCTCTCGGCCTCCTCACGGATGACGCTGATGACATCCGCGTCAGAGGAAGCCGGGGTGATCTTGTCCTTCATCTCGTAGGTACCGAAAATCTGGGCGAGATTCTGACCGTTGGACACTTCCTTCCATGCGTCGGCGAAAAGGGTGATGTAGTCTTCCCTTGAGTTTACACTGCGCTCCTTAGCCAATGCGAGGGCCTTCTGGAACTCTGGATTCATGCTGTTGCCTGAAATGGCCTTCACGAGATCCTCAAGCTGCACCTGCAGCATGACGTTCATACCACCCTTGAGGTCCAGACCAAGGTTGATTTCCTTAGCCTTGCACTCTTTGTAGGTGTTCCAAAGGAAAACCTTCTTCGAAGAGATGGAATCGATGAATACCTTGTTCTGTTCTTTCCTGATCGAGTCCAGATAGTAAGCCTGGTCATTTTCAGGAATCTGGGCGAAAGCCGCCGAATTCTGAGCCGCCACGGCGGCTTTCTCGGCGAACTTCTCCGCTTTCTTTTCCTGGATGGAAGTCACCGCTGTGAAGGAAAGCTGCCAAATGGAAGCGATCGCAAGCAGAATGGCGACAAGCCTAATCCAACCTTTACTTTGCATAATTTTAACTTTATTTTATTGTTTTAATTTTTGCGCATAAAAATAGGGGTACAAATTTAGCATTTTTTTCTTAGAAAGAAATTATCTGCCAAGTATTTCTTATTTTTGCAGATGCATTCACCGAGATTTTTCAGAATGAGGAACAAAATATTCATCGGCATATTCACTCTGCTCGCGCAGATGATCCTTTCCGGCGAGGCTTTCGCACAAACCTCCCCGACCCGGCTCATGATCAAGGCTGATTCCTGCAGAATGGCTTACAACTTCGCAGAGGCCGTCAAGTACAGCGAGGCGGCGGTCGAAGCCTTGGACTCCACAGCCTCGGCGAAAGCTGAGGATCTGCTGCTGATGGCCAGAAACGGACTGAACATGATGGGGTTCTGCAGCCAGCCCACCGTGGTGGCAAGACAGACATTCCCGCTCAAGGACTTTTTCCTGTTCTACCCGCTGAAGGACCACAGTTGGAGAAAGGCTCCTAACCAGCTCGACTCACTTGGAGGCGACGATCTCTCACGGGCCATCTACATCCCTGACGGGACAAGAGACATCTACTACTCGGCGAAGGACGAGGAAGGCATCAGGAATATCTATGTGACACATCTGACCGACTCACTATGGTCTGTCCCGGCCCTTATCAACGAGCAGATGACCAGTTCCTCCGACGAGATCTATCCTATGCTCTCTCCTGACGGGCAATCACTTTACTTCGCTTCAAAAGGGTTGTACGGAATGGGAGGCTATGACCTCTATGTCTCGAACTGGAACAAGGAGACAAACGACTGGGACATGCCTGTGAACATGGGATTTCCGTACTCCTCGCCATACGATGACTTCCTCTTCGTCAACACTGAGGACGGGAAATATTCCATCTTCGCCTCCAACCGAGAGTGCGGCCGCGACAGTGTCACAATCTATGTCCTTGAATATGACAGCATGCCTGTCCGCAAAGCGGTCAGCGATGTCGGAGAACTGAGAGCCCTGGCGGCACTGAACCCGGCTGGAGACCACTCCAGAATCGACAACGACGCCGCGGTTCCTGACGAGGGAAGGCAGGACGAAAACACCAGACGTTACATGGAGAAGATGCGCGAGGTCAGAGCGTTGCGGGATTCCGTGTCCAGATTCGGAAAGAACCTTGAGAAAATGCGTTCCGGGCTCGCAGGAGCGTCCGGAGAGGAAAAGGCAAGGCTCACGGCGGAGATCTCCGAGAAGGAGATGATGATTCCCGCCCTTAACAGCACGCTGAACGCGGCGGTCAAAGAGCTCCAGAACATCGAGATGGACTTTCTGGCGAACGGAATAGTGATCGACACCCGTAAACTTCAGGCCGAAGCCGACAAGGAGATCGTAGGAGCATCCTCGGGTTACACCTTCTCCAAGAACAGCTATGGTCCCGCTCTGCATCTGGACATCAAGAAGCCGAAGCCTACTTTCGACTACTCGTTCATGATCCTGCCGGAGGGACGGTTCGCGGAGAACAACACCCTGCCGGAAGGCGTTATCTACCAGATCAGGATATTCACCCTTGGAAGAAAAGCCTCGGTCGCCGACCTCAATGGCCTGAGCCCGGTGTTCGAAAGGATCACATCTTCCGGGAAGCACGCCTACTCGGTCGGGTTGTTCAAATCCTACAAGGACGTTCTCTCAAACCTGAACAAGGTGAAGAACAGAGGATTCCGGGACGCACAGATCGATGCGTTCCACAATGGGCAAATCATCAACGTGAGGAAAGCCAGAGAGCTTGAGTCCAAGGTCAGGACTCTGTTCATGATCAAGATATTTCCTGAGGACGGCCAGTCTCTGTCCGAGCAGGCCATCGCCGCCATCCACGATCATTCCGACAAGGATCTGATCAAGAGCGTCGACGGCGGAGCGGTCGTGTTCACGATTGGTCCGTTCGACAGCAAGTCCCAAGTCGATGCCCTCGTGGCCGCCTTGAAAGCCACCGGAGCAGAGAACATCACCGTAGCAGAGTCCGTCTCGGAATAATCCAACCCAATGAATATGAAGAAAGTCGGGAAAGTGCTTGTTGTGGATGACAATGCGGGGATCCGGTCCGCGTTGAAGATCCTGTTGCCAATGCGGTTCGAGGCGGTGGAGATCCTGCCGTCGCCCGCCCAACTTATCAGCACGGTCAATGCCTTCCAGCCGGACGTGATTCTGTTGGACATGAATTTCAACACGGACATCAACACGGGGAACGAGGGACTGTTCTGGCTCAGCGAGTTACGAAACAACAACCCGAACCAGAAAGTGGTGTTGTTCACAGCCTACGCTGACATCTCGCTGGCTGTGGAAGGGATGAAAAGAGGGGCGTTTGACTTCATCGTGAAGCCGTGGGAGAACGAGAAACTGCTCGCCACGTTGGAAAGGGCGGTGGCGGAGAACCGGAAGGACAGCCAGCAGTCCAATGAATATACCACCGGACCTACCGGGATGTACTGGGGCACGTCACAGGCTATGGCCGAGATCAAGAAGACAATCGAGAAGATCGGCCCTACAGATGCGACGGTGCTCATCACAGGAGAGAACGGAACCGGCAAAGACCTTCTGGCCAGAGAGATACACAATCACTCAGAGAGACGTAACGGCCCGATGGTCAGTGTCGATGCCGGAGCGATTCCGGAGACCCTTTTCGAGAGCGAGCTCTTCGGCCACGTCAAGGGAGCGTTCACGGACGCCTACTCTGACAAGGCCGGAAAGATCGAACTGGCCGAGGGCGGGACCCTGTTCCTGGACGAGATCGGGAATATTCCACTGCATCTTCAGGCAAAGCTTCTTAGGGTTCTCCAGAACAGGACTATCACCCGAGTCGGGGACACAAAACCACGCAACGTGAACATCCGCCTTGTCTGCGCCACGAACATGGATCTGCGCCAGAAGGTGCAGGAAGGCTCTTTCAGAGAGGATCTCTTCTACAGGATCAACACGATGAGCATCCATCTGCCAGCCTTGAGGGAGCGCCAGGAGGACATCGTGCCGCTCGCGGAGATATTCATAAAAAGGTTCGACGAGAAGTACCATCGCGAGGTGGAAGGGATCGCTCCGGAAGCCAAGACCGCGCTGAAGGAATGCCATTGGAGCGGGAATATTCGTGAACTCCAGAACTGCATCGAGAAAGCGGTGATTCTTGCCGAGGGCAACGATCTGACAGAAAAGGAATTGCAACTTCCGACAGAGGCTTTGGTCGAAGGAAGCGAGCCGTCGGTGGCCACATTGGAAGAGGTAGAGGAAAAGGCGATCCGAGCCGCAGTGGAGAAATATTCAGGGAATATGTCCTTGGTGGCCAAGGCGTTGAATGTCAGCCGCCCTACCCTCTACAGCAAGCTCAAGAAATACGGAATTTAGGAATATGCTCCCGTGGCCTCAGATAGTGATTCCGGCCGGCGTGCTGGCGCTGGTGGCTCTGGTCGCGGTGCTTCTCACGAGGCATCGCATCCTTAAGAAAGTCACCTACATGCTTGACGCACTGGAGGATAAGGAGACCAATTTCAGGTTCGACGAAGGAGGCTTGGGCAGCCGGAAGATCAACAGGACCCTGAACCGAATCCGGACCATCTTCCAGAAAGAGACAGCCGACATCCGGGAGCAGGAGGAATATTACGGACAGATGCTCGACAAGGCCAAGACCGGGATTCTCGTGCTGGAGTCCGGAACGGATTCCGTGCTTTACACCAACAAGCAGGCTCTGCTTCTGCTGGGTGTGTCTTCTTTGAGCACGCTTCGCCAGCTTGACATCGTAAGCCCTTCTTTAAGAAGCGCATTCGAAAAAGTGGAGGAAGGTCTTGACCAAAAAGCGTCAATCTATTCGGAAAGCTCTCAGACCAACATTTCTCTTTCCGCCACTTCCGCCCACATCGGGCGCAAAGATGTGAAAATCATCGCTGTGAACGACATCTCGGAAACCATCGAGGAGAACGAGTCGGAGTCATGGACCAGACTCATCAGAGTCCTTACCCACGAGATCATGAACACCGTCACCCCGATCGCTTCCCTTTCCGAGGCTCTTTCCGAATATGCCGGGACGATCACTCCACCCTCCGATGGCCCAGACCTCAAAGCCGGTCTGGAGACAATCGCCAGTTCGTCCCGTGGCCTGATAAAGTTCGTCAATTCGTACAGGGATCTGACCCACGTCGCCGTGCCGGTCAGGAAGGCTTTCTTCGCGCGGGATCTCGCCGCCAAGGTGATCGACCTCAGCCAGCCGGTGCTGACCGCCGCCGGGGCCGTGGCGAAATTCGTGGAGAAAACCGAGGATGTTCTGCTGTACGCTGACGAGAGCCAGATCTCTCAGATTCTCATCAACTTGGTGAAGAATGCCGCCCAGGCCGGAGCGAAGCACATCGAGATCTCAGCCGAGATTGACAAGCGGGACAACGTCATCATCAATGTCAGCAATGACGGTCCGCAGATCAGCCCGGCGAGTCAGGAGGAGATCTTCATTCCGTTCTTCACCACGAAGCCAGACGGCAGCGGCATCGGCCTCAGTCTCTCCCGCCAGATCATGAGGATGCACGGCGGCACCCTCCGCCTCACCCGCTCGGACTCCGAAGCGACTGTCTTCACGCTGATATTCAAGTAGAGTTTCTCGGCAGCCGGAAGGTTGCCCCGACGAACCCTCCGCGCTTCGCGCTCCGTCCCTCCCAGCCTGACGGCTGGGCCCCTCCCGCTTATGGCCGCGGGTGGCCAAGGTTCGCTGTGGCAACCTTCCGGCCGCTCTGTGCTACTCGCTCTTGAGGGAATCGACAGGGTTCATGCGGGCGATTCTCAGGGAGCCGATGGCGATTGTGGCCACGATGATGGCAAGGACAATGATGTCGGCTGCGATGAAGAACAGAGGGTTCAGGGCGATCTTTACAGGGAACTGCTGGAGCCAGTAATGGGCCACAAGCCAGGCACCGGCGTCACCGATGATCACTGCGATGACCGCCATCTTCAGGACATCCATCACAAGCATAGACACGATCTCGGAGGACTGGGCACCGTTGACTTTGCGGACAGCTATCTCAGCGCTGCGGCGGTAATTCTCATCACGGACATAGGAAATGAGGCCGATGATGGCGATCAGAAGGGCGAACAAGGAGCCGAGCTCGTAGGTTCGCTTCATCTGCTTTGTGGAATCGTACATACTCATGAGCGTCTCTGAATATGCCTTCACCTCGGCATCGCTGTCCGGAGCAACCTCCTTGATGGCCTTTTCAACCTTGCGCATCGCCTCAGGAGTGACCTCGTTCAGTTTGATGACGATTGTATGCATCAGGCCGGCCCAATCATATCCACCCTTCTCCTTATATTCTTCTGAGTAGAAATCCTGATTCCAGCAGAAGCGGACGCTCGGACGCTCGTCCATGTCGGTGACGTCTCCGATGACATAATCCTCATAAACTCCGCAGATGGTGACCTGCCCGTGTTCGGAGATGTTGACAATCTTGCCCACGGCACCGTCAGACCAGTCCGCGAAGGCGGCCATCTTGGTCACAAACGACTTGCTGACAGCCACATCGTTCGGTCCTTTAGGGACAGATCCCTCGACAAGACGGAAGCCCAACATGTCAAAGAAACCTTCCGAGGCACCATATTCATCGGCAACGTTGAAAAGCTCGCGGTCGTCTCCCGGCAGACTTACGTTGTTGCCGGATGCCCGGTTAAAAGGCAGGGTGTATGTCAGCTCAGCTGCCTCGACCTCTGGGAGGGCGCGGAGGGCACCGGCTATCGCATTCATTCTGGTCTGGTCGTAGGACGAGAATGTCTCATAGACCAGGTTCTTGTACTCGTAGCCCGGATCAGTGTTCAGAACCTTGCGGTACTGGAAGCTTACGATCAGCACTAGGGACACGAGCACGGCATTGATGGCGAACTGGAAGGCCAGAAGGGAGATCTTCCAGCGGCGCTTGCTCTCCTTGTAGCCTCTGAAGGCGCTGGAGATCGGAATCCTGTTGAACATCTGGGCCGGGATGATGGCGGAGACAAGGAACACAAGGATGACGATTCCGATGATGATCCAGACAGAGAGCGGGGTGATCAGATCCTGCACAGGGACTCCGAGCAGGGATTCCACCGCGCCTCTGAACGCCAGGACAAGCAACGCTGCCACGACAAGGGAAAGTCCCAGATTGCCGGCTGTTTCCTTGAGGAGAATCTTGTTGATGTCCCAGGCTTCGGCTCCGTAGCATTTACGGACTCCGACCTCACGGGCCCTGCGGATGACATCCGAGATGGCCACTAGGACGTAGTTCATTATGGAGACGAGAAGAAGCAGGATGGCGACAATCGAGAGGATGAAGACCAGATTCCTGACCTCAGGCTGGGAGCTGTGCTCCTTGGCGAAAGGGGCGAGGAAGTACCACATCGTGGTGCCGTTCTTTTCCAGCTCATCCAATGGCTGATGCGCTTTCTGCATCTCGTGGATAGCATCCTTAAGGGACGCTGGATCAACGCCCTCGGCCAGTTTCACAAATCCGATGTAGCGGTCGTTGCCGAGCCAGTTGTTAAGGCTCCAGGAACTCATCGTCTCAATGGACAGGATGGCATCTGGGTGGATAGAGCCGTTCTTCGGAAAGTCTTCATAGACTCCGCAGACAGTCAGTTTCAACTTCGGCATTTGGTCGTTCGCAATCTGTTTGCCGATCGCCTCGTTGACTCCGCCCAGTTTCTCAGCAAATGACTTCGAGACAGCAACCTTGAAATCCCAAGCCTTCAACGCTTCCTCCGGATCACCCGCGAGGAACTGCCTGTCAAATATCTTGAAGAAGCAAGAGTCGGTGATGATGTGCCCAGCTTCAACCTTATTTCCCTCTTCGTCAATAATAAAGGTATCGGTGTTGAACACGCCCGAGTACCTTGTTGCCTCAAGCACGCCAGGAACCTCGGCCTTGAATCCCGGAGCCACCGCTCCGCTGACTTGTCCGAAATCCTTGTCCTCGCCTTGACGGGCTATGCCCGTGCGAATCTTGTAGATTCTGTCAACATCCTGATAAGCATTGTCATACGACAGTTCAAAGCACACTTTCGCGATCAGGATGACAGCGATCGCCATTCCTACTCCCAAGGACAGAACCTTGATTATCAAATCACTTACTCTTCTCATATTCATTCCTCCTCGTGGAGGCTAATTATTTATGGTTCAATATTTTGCTCATATTTACTCCCACCCTCCAAGGGCTGGAGTACACCTTGATATATTACTCATAATCAATCGTTTAGGCTCCACGAAGCATTGCGCTTCAATCCGGAAGGTTGCCACAGCGAACCTTGGCCACCCGCGGCCATAAGCGGGAGGGGCCCAGCCGTCAGGCTGGGAGGGACGGAGCGCGAAGCGCGGAGGGTTCGTCGGGGCAACCTTCCGGATTGGAAATGTAACACATTATTCCTTTTTCAGTTCGATGGCCGGGTTGGAGCGGGCGGCACGGATGGCCTGCCAGAGGACGGCAAGGACAGCTATCAGGGCGGTGAACAGGCCGGCAAGGGCGAAAATCCACCAGTGGAGACCGATGCGGTAGGAATAGCCGTTCAGCCATGTGTGCATCAGGTACCAAGCCACAGGCACAGCGATGATGAACGCCACTCCTATCATCTTCATGAACTCGGCCACCAAACCCCACAGAACAGAGTTATAGTCAGCGCCATAGACCTTCTTCAAGGAGACGGTCCTACGCTCCTGCTGCATATAGTACGAACTCATCGCCACAAGACCGAGAGCAGAAACCAGCAGGGAAAGGATTGTGAATATTACCATAATCTCCAGCACCCTTCTCTCGGAAGCGAACACAGTCTTGATGTCATCCTCAACATAGGAAGCATCGAATATCTTGTCAGGATACATCTCATCGATGACAGCCTTCACCCTCGCGAACGCCTCCTTGTGATCAGAAGTGGTCTTCACCAGAATCGTCCACGGCCATCTTTGGGCAGGATATTCATCATACTGGTAAATCAACGCGGGATGCTGCTCCTCCAGCAACGGCTTGATTTTGAAGTCATAGTAGATTCCGCCAATCTGCATCGTGCTGTTGGACTTGGTCGTGAACTCCGTGGCGGTCTCGTCTATTTCGAGAACCCCGTAGGCATATTCATTAAGCCAATAGCAGTCAGGGGTGTGGTTGTCCTGTTTCTTTCTGATGCCAAGAATATTGAAGTAGGCACTGTCGCCTTGCACCATCTGGAACGAGGCCTCCCTTCCGCTTTCTGTGGACATCGTCCAGTTGTTGGTTGTGAACATCGGATAGCCATTGCCAAGACCGACAGCCTCGACGCAACTCTCAGCCTTAAGCTTGTTGATTAGCGGAGTCAAATCACCAGCGCGGCCATATTCATTGCTTATCGTGATCTGATCCTCGGTGTTGTAGCCCACGGGGGCGCTTATCATAGAGCGGATCTGGAGGAACATCGTGAACGCCGTCACAAGCATCACGACCGTGATGACGTTCTGAATGACAATGATGACCTTGCTGTAAAGTGTCTTGGTCTTGAGCCTGAGCGTTCCTCGGACAATCTCGATCGGCTCGGCCTTCTGGATGATAAGCGCGGGGACTATGCCGGCGACGACTCCTACCAAAACCGTGAACAGGACGCAGACAAGCACGCTCACCGGAGAGACAGCCTTGAAGATCGAGATGTCATAGTTCAACACCTTCGATGCCGCTGGGGAAATGGCCTCGCCAAGCAGAACAGCGATGACCATAGCGGCTGCGCAGATGATGGTGCTCTCGACAATCATTTTCATGAATATGCCCCCTTTCGTGGCACCGATGAGCCTTCTGGTGGCCATCTCCTTGGCGCGGAAGCCGGAAAGCGCCGTGGTCATATTCACATAGTTCAGAATCGCGAACAGAAGCAGCAGGAAACACATTCCGGCAAGCAGCATCACGGTCGTCTTGTTGCCAAGACGCAGACTGTCATTATAGTCCTCATTGCCGTCCGACAGGAAATAGACATCACGTAAAGGAATGATTCTCACGTCATTATCATCTCCGCCATAGTCTAACATATATGTCCAAAAATTCTCCCGGCACCATTTAAGAATGTCATCGTGTCTGGCCGGAAGATCAGCGTTCGGATAAGCCATCACAAAGCAAGTGGAAGATCCGGCGTTGGACATCCGCTCGTCGTTCGCCTTATTGGTGATCGTCATAATCTCTCCGCGAAGGAATATGTCGCACGGTCTGATGATGGAGTTCTCAATGTCCTTGAACACACCTGAGACTGTCAGGTTGCTTACCGTCGAGTCCGCGCCGTCAAAACGAATCTCACGTCCGACCGGATCCCTGTCTCCGAACTGAGCCTTGGCGAAAGACTCACTGATCAGGACTCCGCTTATCGAGGCCTTCCACTCACTATAGTCACCTTCCACGAGAGGGAAACTGAACATATCGAAAAACGATGAGTCGGCGTAAGAAGTCCTGGCGTTCACGGTGTTGCCGTCAATCTTGTACTCCTGCATTCCGTTACTGGAATATGACGCCGCCTTCTCAATCTCCGGGAAGTTCGCCTTCATGTGGCGGGACAGCCAGTAAGCGGACGAAAGGGTCTCTTTCTGGGCGATCACATAGATCCGGTCAGCGTTCTTTTGGAACGAGTCTGTGTTCAGCTGGCTGGTGACATACACAGCCAGAAGCAGGACAAATGCCATCGAGAGACTGAGTCCCAACAGGTTGACAGCGCTGTAAAGTTTGTTGCGCTTCAAGAAGTTAATAAAACTGTTCATATTCCGTTCACGGCCTCGCCGAGGCCAATCATTTGTTTTTCAATATATTCACAAATCTTAAACGTGAGGGCAGGCGCTTATGGGTATGTAATTACATTATCTACTGTCAAGTCCGTAGAGGCGATTCGTCAGTTATCGCCTTGTAATTGCCGACCCTCACGAAAAAGCTTAGAGTTCGTTCTTCACGTCAGAGACAATCTGGCCGTCAAAGAGGTCGATTGTGCGCTGGGCGATTGCTGCGTCTCTCTGGGAGTGGGTCACCATCACGATTGTCGTACCCTCCTTGTTGAGCTCGCTGAGGAGATCCATCACCTCCTTACCGTTCTTGGAGTCCAGGTTTCCTGTAGGCTCATCGGCGAGGATCAGCTTCGGACCGGCGACCACGGCACGGGCGATGGCGACTCTCTGCTGCTGACCTCCGGAAAGCTGCTGAGGGAAGTGCTGCGCCCTGTGGCTGATGGCCATTCTCTTCATGATCTCGGTGACCTTCTGTTTGCGCTCGGCTGCGGAGATGTTCAGGTACCTCAGCGGAAGCTCGATGTTCTCATAGACATTAAGCTCATCGATCAGGTTGAAGCTCTGGAACACGAATCCGATGTTGCCTTTGCGAAACTTTGTGCGCTCCTTCTCCTTGAGCTGGCTGACTTCTGTTCCGAGAAGCTCGTAGGAGCCTCCGGTAGGGTTGTCAAGAAGGCCGAGGATGTTCAGCAGGGTTGACTTGCCGCAACCAGAAGGGCCCATGATGGCGACGAATTCACCGTCAGCGATTTCGAATGAAACTCCATTGAGGGCTGTTGTCTCGATTTCTTCTGTTCTGAAGACCTTGGAGAGATTTGTAACTTTAATCATGGCTTTAAGATTTTTTATTTGTTATTGTTTATATTCTTGTATTATTATTTGCTTTGGCGACCCTTAGACAAGCTCAGGGACCGCGACATTATATTCATTAATCACTTAGAAGACAAGCACATCGCTGTCGCCGTAGTTGTCGTAGGAAGAGGTGATGACCTTCTCGCCAGGCTCCAGACCTTCGAGAACCTCGTAGAACTGAGGGTTCTGACGACCGATGCGGATCTCGCGCTTGACAGCCTTGCCGCCATCCTTGGTGAGGACATAGATCCACTTGCCACCCGTCTTCTGGTAGAATGTTCCGCGAGGGATGAGGACAGCCTGCTCCGGCTGACCGAGCTGAAGGTTCAGGTAATATGTCTGGCCGGTCCTGATGTTGTCAGGCTGCTGGCCCTCGAACTTGAAGTCCGCCTGGAACTTGCCGTCACGCACCTCCGGATAGACCTTGCGCACCTGTGCGTCATACTTCTCGCTTTGGCGCTCGAATGTTGCGTCAAGCCCTGGTACAACGCGGTCGATGTAGTGCTCATCTATCTTAGCCTCAATCTTGTAGCTGCCTTCGGAGTTGATCTGGCCTATCTTTGTGCCGGCACCGATGTACTGACCAAGGTTGGCGTCCAGAAGTCCGAGGACTCCATCAATTGGAGCCTTGATCGTCAGGCTTTCCTTACGACGACGGATCAGCTGCATGTTCATCTTCATGTTGTCCAGACTTTCGCGGAGACTCAGGAGCTGGGTAGAGCGGTAAAGACTGTCCTGTTCCATGCTCTTGAGGGTAAGGTCAAGGTTCTGCTGCGAGAGCTCGTAGTCCTCCTGTGCCTTGAGGAAATCCTCCTTGGAGATGAGTTTCTCCTTGAAGAGCTGCTGGTTCTGCTCGAAGGTTCTCTTGTTGCGCTTGGCCTCGGATGCATAGCGGAGCCTGTTCTGCTCGTGGGAGAGTTTTTGCTGCTCCATCGAGATCATCGTGTTACGCAGGATGTTCTCCTTCTCGGCAAGCTCAGCCTCGGCATTAAGTATCTGAAGATCAAGATTGTCATTGGAGAGCACGAGGATCGGTTCCCCGGCCTTCACGGTAGAGCCTTCCTCAACGATGATCTTCTGGACGGTGCCGCCTTCAAGCGGGCTGATCTGGATTGTGACCATCGGTTGCACCTGACCGCTTACACGGATGTAGTCGTTGAACTGTCCGTCTGTGACTTCGCTGACCGTGATCGTGTCCTTGTCAACCCTTAGGGTCTTGGAATTGTCTCTGAACACAAGGTAGAGCACGAAGACTACCACGATGGCTCCAAGCCAGTAAGGCATCGCCTTTTTTGTGAAAGCTGATCTCCAGCCTTTCTTTTTCTCGATTATCTTGTCCATAATGTTTGTTGTTATCTTTTTGTTACTTGTTTGTTATTTTCTATCCTTTGGCGGCCCTTTGGCCCTTCGGCCCTTCGACAAGCTCAGGGACCACAGCGACCGACACGATCATATTCATTGATTGATGTAATCCACTCCGTTGTAGTAGTTGACCACGCTGCGCTTGATGAAGTAGGTCAGCAGCGAGTTGAGCCGTTGGGCATTCGCCTCAAGGTAGTTGTTCGAGGCGGTCTGGAACTCAATCGGAGAGATGAGCCCCTGCTCCAACTTTTTCATATTCAATGAATATGCTTCCTCCTGTACATCGGATTTCCTCTGCGCCTGGATGTAGGCGGCGGACGCTCCGTCACGGTCCTGGACGGCCCTGCGCACCTCGGCGGAGATCTCTCTCATCTTCTGGTCGTACTCGGCTGTGGCCTTGGCGACCGCATTTTTCTTTCTGGCGACGTTGCTGTGGCGCTGGAGTCCGGAGAAGATCGGAATATTCAAGGACAACTGTACATATTCACCGCCATTGTTCTTGAACTGTGCCTTGAACGGGTCGGAAGTCGAGCCGCTGCCAGGGTAGGTGAAATAGGTCGTGGACCAACCGGCGTAGGCATTCAGAGAAGGGAGCAACTGCCATCTGGCGGTGTTAAGTTCCCGCCTGGCGTTCAAGAGGTTGTACCTTGCAATACGGGCAGCAGGATTGTTGTTCCGCGCAAAGTCCACCATGTCTTCCATCGCCAGGGAATCGGTCAGCATCCGCTCTGAGTCAAGTGTGGTAGGAAGGGTTGTGTCGATGACAAGCTCACTTGGTTCCGACCAGAACATCACGTCCTCAAGGGTGATCTTGGCGTCGTTGAGCTTGTTGTTGGCCTCCACGAGCTGGTACTGCTTGTCAGCGAGGTTGGAATCCATCTCGACCACATCAGCGTGACCCTTCTGTCCAAGTTCCTCCTGGCGGCGGGCCTTGGCGAGGGATTCCTCGGCAACCTCGACCTGAGACTTGTAGATGTCCGCAAGCTGGCTGTAATAGAGCACGTTGCAGTAGGCTTCCATCGTGGCGAGGCAGATGTCAGCCTCGATCTGGTCTTCTTGGGAGTTGCCCAGAGCGATTGACGTCTTGGAGATCTTCATGTTGTTCACGGCCTTGAATCCGTTGAAGAGGGCGATGCCTGCGCTGACTCCATAGCTGTTATGGAATGATGTCGTGGTGACGTAAGTGTTGGTCTTAGGGTCAACGGCACGTCCGAAGTTGTAGTAGGCATAGCTGCTTCCGCTGATCTCAGGAGTGAAAGCCTCGAAAATCGCGTCCCTTCTGGCGAGGCGGGCGTCACCGTTGGACGCCTGCTGAATCCTGACCTTTGTGCTGTTGCTGATCGCATACTCCATGCAGTCCTTCAGCGTCATCGGATTAGGAAGTGACTCCTGCGCGAAAACCGGAGCCGTGGCCATCATCGCCAATGTTATGAATATTGCCTTTTTCATGTTCTTTTATCTTTTCGGCAAAAGTCACAAGCATTAGGCGTGCCAAAAAACTCAACTTGTTAATTATAAATACCTTAGCGATTATACCGATTTTAGAAAGTGTAAAGAAATTTAACACTGGGTGTAAAAAAACTTTACACATTCCGATTGACCATCCCCTGTAATCATTTGTGGACTGACCTTCAGGCACGGCACTGACGCTGAGCCGGTCACTTCGACAAGCTCTGTGACCGGCTCCAGACTCAGGCCAGACGTTCAGTGTGACCGCTACAACTTGGCGATCGCGGTGACGAGCTGGTCGCCGAGACCGATAGTGTAGCCTTCGGTGGTGAAGAAGACTCTGTTGAAGGTGTCGGCGAGGAGGAAGTACGGCATACGGCGGCCTTTCAGGTCAAGGCTGTTTGGAATAATGCCGAGATGGACGTTGGACGGAAGCGAGGCGGAATATTCCTTAAGCCATCCGAGGCCTTCGGCAGTAGTCAGAAGCAGAATCGGACGCCCCAAAGACTCCAAGCCGGCCTTCGCTGCTATCAGGTCATTGATGGCGTGGACGGAAGGCTCCTGCCTCGGGGTGAGAAAACCAATCACATAGAATCCTCTGCCGGTGGTCGAAAGCACTGAGACAGGCTCGGAACAAGGCTCAATCCGGTACTTAGTCTCAGCATCAAACGAACCGATCACGGACAGTTTGTCCTCCGGGATGGTGATGCGGAGATCCAGCGTCGTGGTCTCGCCCTCCTTGACGGAGAACTGTTGCATCGTGACAGGAACGCTACCATCGGAAAGGCGATTTCCACTCACAAGTAAATATTCCCCGACATCAAGCGAAGTCCCTTTTTTGAATATGTTAGCCCAGCTGACGCCTCCTCCCATGTCCACCTGTCCTTCATCGAAGGTAAGAAGCCGAGTATGGCCGTTCTCTATCTTGCTGATTGTGAAGTGTGAATAGTAGTACGGATTGGCAAGGATCGAAGTCGGCTCATAATTCAGGACCAAGGTCCCGGTCGGAGCCACAACCTGCGAGGACGCCTCGAAATCGACATCCACCCACTGCCCGGCATCCTTATACTGGATTTTTCCGGTCACAGGATCCTTGCGGGCATCAATGCCGAGAGTCCTTGCAAGAGCGACAAAGAATATGTTCCTGGAGCGCCTGTCCGCCATTCTTGCCTGATAGACACCGGCAGGTGACATAGGGATGCTCCAGGCCTTAGGGTCACGAAGCAACGTGATGCTGTCATTCACCCATTTGATCAGGTTCGCCGGAACGGAAAGTTCCTCTTTGGACAGTTCGGTTCCGAAACGTTCCGTAAAGAAGGACTTGTACGGACTGAGGAACTCATTTTCCACCCTCGGACAGAGAACGGCCCCCGCAGCGTTGTAACTGTCATCCAGAATAGGCCTTGTCACATCAATCATATCCTTATTGCTCAACGACTTAAGCAAATCAAGAGCCCTTGCGTCCGGATGATCCTCCAAGAACTTGGAGATAACCTCATGATTGCCTGCCGAAAGAGCGAGAAACCGACCCTTCTCAGAACTGTCAGTGGCGATGAAAGTGGCCATGTACGCTTTCCTGATGCTATCCTCCTGAGCGAAACGCCTGTCATTCTCCGCTCTCTGCTCCGGAGTGACTTCAGGAATATTGGCGGTCTCCGGTGGAGGCACTATCATCATCGACTGAGGAGCAAAGGAATGTTGGTCAGAAATCGTTATCTTGACCTCTGTGTCCTTTCCGAAAGAGACCTTTGAATAGCCATACTTGCCGTTCTTTGAGGCCCATGCCATCATGTCGCCCATTCCGGCGGTCAAGAAGGTACGTCCTTGAGCGTCAGTGTATTTGGAGAGAGCCGGATAGAACTCGGCATAGTTGTAGATCCTGAAGTCCACAAAGGCGCTGTCAACTGGGGTTCCATCCTCCTCGACAACAGTGAAGTCCACACGGGCAGTCTTTGCGTAATTGTCAATCAGATTGATCTCCGTGAAGTTAGGGCCAATCATCACCTTTTCTTCCGGTCCGTCGTAGTTGCCGAAAACCCTTGTGTGCATCAGCAGTCCACGGCTTGCCGGAGAGTTGAACCAACCCAGATTCAGGACCGGCTCAGGCTCGCAGGCCCCGAGGAAATACCACTTGCCGTCAGCCCAGGCCTCGACCCAAGCGTGATTGTCATCGGTATGAGCCCAACGAGGGGTATAGACCTGACGGGCAGGGATTCCGACAGCCCTGAGTGCCGCCACAGCAAACGTGGACTCCTCGCCACAGCGTCCCAGCGAACTTCTCATCGAGGAAAGCGGAGACAACGTCCTTGCGTCGGAAGGTCTGTAGGTCAATTTTTCGTGACACCAATGATTAACCTCCAAAATGGCGTCCTTCATATTCATTCCCTCCACACGCGGCTTCAGTTCACGGTAGAAAACGACCCTTGAGGTGTCCAGATTCTCATTGTTGGCTCTGACCGGCAGCACAAAATGCCTGAACTCACGTTCCGGGACATTCCACCCCATCTCCCTGCGAGCGGCAAATGACGCGCGGATGTTCTGGAGGTAGTAGGCCGTGCTGTAGTCCGTCAGGTCAGCGAGAGGCATGTAAGCGTACAGGAACTCCAGCGCCTCCAGTTCCTCTGTGGTGAGGTAAGGATCGCTGACAAAGCCGTCAGTCTTATTCAGGCATTTCTTTTCCGCATCAACAGCGAAAAAGCCGCGAAGACGCTCCGGCCGCAACCTTGCGTCAAAATCCGACTCAACTTGCCTGCGATAGGCCGAATCTGTCATAAAATGATGGACATCACACGATGACAACATCAGAACAACCGCCATCAAGGCGAAAACTGTCTTTCTCATTGTAAATATTCCTTCTGTTCAACAAACGAGGAGTGCAAAAGCGATTGGGACGGGAATAATCAGAAGTTGGATCATGTTTTGAGGAAACAAGAGCGGAAACAAAAGAGGTTGGCCCAGATCATTCTTTTGAGCCAGCCTCTTCCATGTTCGATCACAGACCCATAAAGGTCATCAAGATTACTCCTCTTCCTTCTCCTGTGCGGCGTACTCGGCAAGAAGCTTGGTCTGAACGTCAGCCGGAACAGGCTGGTAGTCAGCGAACGTCATTGTGAATGTCGCGGCGCCTGACGTCAGGGAGCTAAGCGTTGTAGAGTAGCGGTAGAGCTCGGCGAGCGGAACACGGGCCTTGAGGATGGAGAATCCCTTGTCGGAACTCATGCCCTCGATGAGGGCTCTCTTGTTCTGAAGGTCTGACATGCAGGCTCCCATGTAGTCGGCAGGTGTCATGATCTCCACATTGTAGATAGGCTCCATGATCTTCGGACCGGCGTTGCGGAAGGCCTCCTTGAAGGCGTTGCGCGCGGCGAGAATGAAGGAGATTTCATTGGAGTCAACCGGGTGCATCTTACCGTCATAGACGAAGACCCTGATGTCACGGGCGTAGGAGCCGGTGAGCGGACCTTCGGTCATCTTGTCATTGAGACCCTTGAGAATCGCCGGCATGAAACGGGCGTCGATGGCGCCACCGACAACGCAGTTGTAGAACTCAAGCCTTCCGCCCCATTCGAGGTCGAACTCCTCCTTGGTCTTGACATTGAGGACGACTTCCTTTCCGTCAATCTTGAACTTGTTGGTGAACGGAACGCCTTCCACGATAGGGCAGATAAGGATGGAAACCTCACCGAACTGGCCGGCTCCACCAGACTGCTTCTTGTGACGATAGGTGGCCGTGGCGACCTTCGTGATGGTCTCGCGGTAAGGGATCTTCGGCGCGAACAGGACGACCTTCACACCGAACTCGTTCTCCAAACGCCACTTGCAGACATTGATGTGCTGCTCGCCCTGTCCGCTGAGAATGGTCTGTTTGAGTTCCTTTGAATATTCTACTATGATCGTAGGATCCTGAGCGGAAATCTTTGAAAGAGCCTCTCCAAGCTTTGTCTCATCATTCTGGGACTCGGCCTTGATGGCGCAGCGGTACTTGGACGCAGGGAACACGATGTGCTCGTAGGCGATGCCTGAGCCAATCTGTGAAAGGGTAACGTTGGTCTTTCCCGCACGGAGTTTCACTGTACAGCCGATGTCACCCGCCTGAAGTCCGGAGACTTTCTCCTTTTTGGCGCCGGCCACGGCATAGATCGCCGAAAGCCTTTCCTTGTCGCCGGTCTCAGGGTTCTCAAGATCCATTCCCTCTGTCAGATGGCCTGACATCACCTTGAAGTAGGAAACCTCACCAAGGTGCGGCTCAACGTCTGTCTTGTAAATGAATATGGAGGTAGGATTCTCTGACTTGCATTCGATGACATTACCATCCTTTGTGGCGGATTTGGTCTCTGCAGGAGAGATGGCCGTCCTGATGGTGAATTCCATAAGCCTCTTCACGCCGATGTCCTTCTTGCCGGAGAGGCAGAAGATAGGAAGCACACCACCCTGACGGATTCCGATTCCGAGGCCTTCGCGGATCTCGTCCTCTGTAAGAGAGCCCTGATCGAAGAAACGCTCCATAAGAGTGTCGTCAAACTCGGCGGCCTTCTCGATCAGTTCCTGGCGGAGAGTCTCGGCCTCGTCCATAAGGTTGGCCGGAATCTCAAGATCCTCACGGGTTCCGTTGTCGTCCTTGAAATGATAGTATTTCATCTTGAGGACATCGATGAAACCGTCGAATGAAGGTCCCGGGTTGACAGGGAACTGCACGATGATCGGCTTGTGACCGAAAGTCTCCTTCATCTCGGCGATGGTCTTCTCCCAGTCCGCCTTCTCGGAATCAAGCTGGTTGACAGCCACGATGAGAGGCAGCTTGTACTGCTCCGCATAACGCGCGAAGATGTCTGTGCCCACCTCGACGCCCTGCTGTGCGTTGATGACAAGAATACCGTTCTCGCAGACCTTGAAGGCTGACACAGCGCCTCCGATGAAGTCATCGGAACCAGGAGCGTCGATCACGTTGAACTTCGTGTTCATGAACTCGGCGTAAAGCGGAGTCGCGAAGACCGACCTCTGGTTAAGTTTCTCGATTTCCTCATTGTCGGAAACAGTGTTCCTGTCCTCGACCGTGCCTCTTCTGGCGATCACCTTGCCCTCGAAGAGCATGGCTTCAGACAATGTGGTCTTACCTGACTTGGCGCTGCCAATCAGAACCACATTGCGGATGTCTTTAGTAGAATATTCTTTCATCACTATAAGTTATTAATTATGAAATCTTTGTCGGCGATATCACATCATGGTGGACGCCCCGATAAAAATCGTTTTATCATCAAAGGCACCTCATGAGGCACGCCGAAAGGCAAATCTAATAAAAAAATGACCCAATAGCAACACTATTCAAGAATCTTTATGAATATTCTCGCAGAGCCTGTAGAAATCAACCAAGGCCTGCCCATGCCACCCCAGCTCCTCATACAGTACCTTGTCCAATCCGAGCGGATCAACACAGATCATCGCACATATTTCCGAATAGTCCGAGACTTTCCGGTAAACCTTTTCCTCATCCATCGCGCGTTCGAAGGCGGCATACTTTCTTTCAATATTATCCATAGACAACGTGTTTTCGCAAAGAACAGAACTTAGATCCGATAAAACAACAATCGGTGGCCAAACGCCGGGGGTAAATACTGAAAAATTTATGTTTTTTATCATTTTTATATATTTTTTATAACTTTCGGTTGCGTTTTACCACTTATGGTTGCAGGATTAAGAGTCTCCTTTTGGATAATTTTGCTTTTGGTATCATTATAGAATACCAGCACCAAAATGGATGACGCGACAATAAAGGGGAACCTCGAAAAGAAAAGGAACGAACTTGGTCTTTCACAGACCGAGATGGCGCGCCGTCTGGAAATCTCCCTGAACGCCTACAGAAAGCTTGAGAAAGGGAAGACAAGAATCCTGAACGAACATGTGGAGAAATTCGCCGAGAAGACAGGGGTGTCAGTCGCGGAACTTGTGAACGGATTCGAGCCGATAAACTCCGCCATGGCCGGTCTGAATGACGTCAAGGAGAGTTATGACAAGAAGTTGCGTGTGCTGGAGGACGGCTACATCAAAGAGATAGCGATGCTTAAAGCCGAGATCGAACGTCTCAACGAAAAGATCAGCGACAAGGATGAGATTATCAGCACGAACCGCAAGCTCATCAGCCACTATGAGAAGGAACTCCGGCTACAGGCCGGAGAATAGGGTCGGTTCGAGTCCCTTCGGATGGAACGAGCGTCTGTGCCAAGGAGTCGGACCAAACTTTCTGAGGGCCTCGATGTGCTCTTTCGTGGGATAACCCATGTTTCTGTCCCAACCATATTCAGGAAACTCCCTGGCCAATTCCCGCATCTTCCCGTCCCTCCATGTCTTCGCCAAAACAGACGCCGCCGCGATTGATGAATATGCCGCGTCACCGTGAACCACCGTGCGATAAGAATCAAATCCATAGCCATCAAAAGGTCTGAAACGGTTGCCGTCGATCAAAAGAAAGTCTGGCTTGGGGTCAAGCCGACGGACTGCCCTCTGCATGCCTGTGACCGAAGCCCAAAGGATATTCAGTTCATCGATCTCAGCCGGGCTAACCGCCTCCACAGCCCAGGCGATGGCTTCCCGTTCGATTATCGGCCTCAATATTTCCCTTGATTTCTCACTCATCTTCTTGGAATCGTTTAGCAGTGGATGGTGGAAATCCTGCGGCAGGATCACAGCAGCGGCGTAAACCGGCCCGGCGAGCGGTCCTCGTCCGGCCTCATCGCAGCCGGCCTCCAGACGCCCGGCCTCCATGAAAGGCAGCAAATGTATTTCCTTCGACATATTCATAAATCAGATATCGCCGGCGCACAATAACTTGTATTTGACCTCCTTCGGTCGCTGAGCCTGTCGAAGCGCCGGTCACTTCGACAGGCTCAGCGACCGTTGGGTCAACCTCTCCAACACCGTCTGAAACGGCAAATATAATCAGAAATTTGAGTTTAGGCGGGAAATGGCTAATTTTGTTGGTTATTTCCGAAGGAAATGGCTAATTTTATAGGTTATAAACTATGTGTAATACAATGAGAAAATTTTTAGTTTCAGTCGCGACCGCCCTTATGGTCGGGTTCGGCGCAATGGCGGACGAGGGGATGTGGATGCTTCCGCTCCTCCAGAAACTCAACGCGGATGCGATGAAGAATCTTGGGTGCAGGCTCACCCCTGACCAGATCTACAGTGTCAACCATTCTTCGCTTAAGGATGCGGTCGTCATCTTCGGTGGCGGATGCACCGGCGAGATGATCTCCGACAAAGGACTTTTGGTGACCAACCACCACTGCGGCTACAGCAGCATCCAGCAGCTTTCGTCCGACGAGCACAACTACCTTGAGGACGGATTCTGGGCGATGAACAGCGGCGAGGAGATTCCGGTTCCGGGGCTCACTGTCACGTTCCTTGTGAACATGAGCGATGTCACCGACGCGATTGAGGGCGCCAAGTCCGACGAGGAAAGAAAGGCTGTCAGAGAGGCCCTCGTCAAGGCATCCGAGGAACAGAATCCCGGGTGCGACGTGGAACTCACCTCTTTCTACAACAACAATGTGCACTACATCATCGTCTATAAGATCTTCAAGGACATCCGTTTCGTAGGGGCCCCGCCGGCATCCATCGGAAAGTTCGGCGGTGAGACTGACAACTGGATGTGGCCACGTCACACTGGCGACTTCTCGATGTTCAGGGTATATGCCGGAAAGGACAACGAGCCGGCTGAATACTCAGAGGACAATGTCCCTTACGTGCCGAAACAGTCGCTGAAGATTTCCCTCAAGGGCATAAACGAGGGTGACTACACGATGATCATGGGCTACCCTGGACGCACCCAGAGGTACCAGACAGAGGCGCAGCTGAACCACATGCTGGCCCTGAACGACATCGCGATCGAGGCCAGGACCCTCCGTCAGGACATTATGTGGAAATGGATGGAGAAGGATCCTTCCATCAGGCTGAAATATGCCAACAAATATGCAAGCTCAGCGAACGGTTGGAAGAAGTGGATCGGAGAAAAGAAGGCTTTCAAAGACTTGAATATCATCGAGAAAGAGCACGACAAGGAGGCTCGTTTCCAGAAATGGGCTGACAAGAACAAGAAGCGCTCCGAGCTTTACGGGACGGCGATCGCTGACATCGCCGCCGGGATCAAGGCCAACGAGCAGACGGATTTCGACGTAAAACTTTTGAGCGAGACCATCTTCAGGACAGAACTGGTCAATCTCTCAAGCGCTTACTTAGGGGGCAGGAACAGAAGCCTGAAATCAGGAGCGGACAGTCTTGCGGCTGTAGAGGCTGGCTTCGAGGCCCTTAAGTCCGCATTCGAAGACTACTACGCTCCGCTGGACAAGGAAGTGACGGCGGCTCTGCTGAAATTGTACAGGGAGAAGGCAAGGCCTGAGAACTATCCGGATTTCGGAGAGGATTTCGCCACGATGGACATCGACAAGTACGTGGACGAGCTGTTCAGAACGACGATATTCACGTCTTATGACAAGGCCAAGGAAGCCATTGAGAAAGGTGGCAGGAAAGCCACTCTCAATGATCCTGCCAACAAATTCTCCACAGCGCTCGTGAATGTGTTCGCCAAACTGCGCGGAGGGCAGAACCAGGAGGCCAAGGCCAAGATCAAGGCCGCTTCCAAGGCCTACACCGCCGGCTTGATGGAATGGAACAAAGGCAAGGCGATGTACCCGGACGCCAACTTCACGATGAGGCTCACCTACGGAACCGTGAAGTCATATTCCCCGAAAGACGCACTCAACTACAGGTACTACTCCACCATCTACGGTGTGATGGAGAAAGAGGATCCGAGCAACTATGAATTTATCGTTCCTGAGAAGCTCAAGAGACTCTATGTCAAGAGGGACTACGGCCAGTACGCCATGGCGGACGGCAACCTTCCTTGCTGCTTCCTCACCACCAACGACATCACGGGCGGCAACTCCGGCAGCCCGGTCCTCAACGCCAAAGGTGAACTCATCGGCCTTGCGTTCGACGGCAACTGGGAGTCGATGTCCAGCGACGTGATGTTCGAGCCGGACCTCCAACGATGCATCTGTGTGGACATCCGCTACGTCCTCTTCCTCGTTGACAAGTTCGGCGGCGCCGGCTACCTCACCAAGGAAATGAATATCGTGAAATAATGACACTGCCCCCGAATTCACAGCACTCGGAGCGAAGCGACCGAAGGGGTTTCGGGGAATCCTTTCCCCGTGCCCCACTGGGGCTGTCGCAAAGCGACTGGGGGTTGTAGGAAATAGTAATATTCGAAGAATATGACGGAACAAGACATATTAAATATGCTCACCGAGGTGGTCCACCCCGCCAAAGGCAGCAAAAGCATTGTCGAACTGGGTATGGTTGACGCCATCTCCATCGACGGCAACAAGGTGACAGTCACCCTCGCCTTCCCGAAAAGACGGGACCCTCTCACTGAATATCTTGTCGGAAGCACCCGCGCCACGATCATCCGCAACGCTCCGCAAGGCACTGAGGTTGAGGTAAAGACCGTTGTAAAGGAAGAGGCCCCGAAAAAAAAGGCCGGCCTGGATCTCGGACTTGAGGAGATCAACAATGTCCGCCACATCATCGGAATAGCCTCCGGCAAGGGAGGAGTCGGAAAGTCAACCGTGGCGGTAAATCTGGCCGTGGCCCTCGCCCGTCTCGGCTACAAGGTCGGACTCGCCGACGCTGATGTCTATGGGCCATCAGTCCCGTTGATGACCGGCACGGAAGGCGCTGTCCCGGAAGCTGAAGAGATCGCAGAGGGTAAGGAAGTGATCTACCCGATCGAGAAATACGGTGTGAAATGGATGTCCATCGGCTATTTCGCCGAGCCGGGCCAGGCCCTCATCTGGAGAGGCCCTATGGCCTGCAACGCCCTCAAGCAGATGATCCTGCAGGTTCGCTGGGGCGTGCTGGATTTTCTTCTGATCGACATGCCGCCAGGAACCGGCGACATCCACATCTCCCTCGTGAACGACATCCCGATGGAGGGAGCGCTGATCGTCACGACACCTCAGCCGGTAGCCCTCTCGGACGTAGAGAAAGGCGTGAACATGTTCCGCAACAAGAACATTGATCGCAAGATCTTCGGCCTTGTGGAAAACATGGCATGGTTCACTCCAGAGGAACTCCCCCAGAACAAGTACTACATCTTCGGAAAGAACGGGGGCAAGAAGATGGCCGACAGGTACGGCATTCCGCTTCTCGGGCAGATTCCGATCGTTCAGAGCATCAGGGAGGGTGGAGACTCCGGCGAACCGGCGGCCCTCTCCACACGTCCTGACGGCCAGGCCTTCATCGATCTCGCAGGCCGCCTCGCTAAGGCCGTAGAACAGTGAATATGTGAGCGTAAAAACTTCCTAATTGATAATCAATATAATAGGTCTTTGTCTTTAGTCTGAAAGCGCACCAAAGGCAACAGTTCATTTAGATGATAACCAACATGTTATCCGTCACTTGCTCATTATCAAATAGTGGCAGGTAACTAATTGGAGATCAATCAATAAATAAAGCGATGTCCTGACGCTGAAAACCGCACCAGGACATTGCTTTATCAACTAATTTTCAAGACGTTAAGTGCCACGGAGATTTTCAAGCTCTTTTGCGTGTGCCAAAGAGACCGGCAAGGGAGAGAGCCAGAAGGATGAATAGAGCCAAAGATGAGGCGCGGGAGACCTTCTCGCCCACCGAGTAGACCTTTGGTTCAAAACGCATCACAACCTCATGGTCTCCGGCAGGGAGATTTGCGGCGCGGAAGATCCAGTCGGCGCGGAACAACTCCAAAGGAGTGCCGTCAACGGTGGCGACCCACCCGTCAGGATAATAGACTTCACTGAATATGGCTGTACGGGCCGTTGAGGCGCTGTAATGATAACGGAGCTCGTTCGGGGCATAGGATGTCATCCGGATGAAGTCCGTGGACGGGATGCCGGCGGAGGCATTCGCAGGACCGCCTTCCAACCCGTCAGCAGTACCGTTAACAGTACCGTCAGAGGAACCGTCTGCCGGATTGCCCTCGGAAATCTTCGCGAAACCAGCACGGGCATCGGCAAAATCGGAGCCGATCACGGCGGTGCGCCTGAGATCCACGGAATCAATCAACGCGATCTCCTCGTCCGGAGTCTCGGCCGGGACGAACGAATCCACAAACCACGCCTGGCCGAAAGCCTCAAGGTTTTCAACCGGCGGCATCTCCGCTCCGAGTATGAAGTACTTGGTGTTCAGAGCGGAAAGCACAGGAATATTCTTGATGCCGTTCTGAAATTCATCAATGGTCTTGGCGGTGCGTGTACCAGCCGAAAGCCTCTGCAACTCCTTGACGATGTGCCTGTCGATCAAATCCTGATAGCGCTGCAACTTCGCAGGGCTGTAACCTCCGATGCACTTGTGCCAATAAGGGTTGAAGGAATCATTGAATATGTCCGCGCCAAGATCGACAATCCTGTAGGACGGGGACTTGTCCTCAAGAATCAGCTTGTCCACAGGTCTGGCTGTGAACTGATTATTGAACTGGCGAGGGGTCGTGAAACTGTCCGAGTTGAGGTAACGCTTGCCGACCGTGAACATATTCACAAACACAAGGAGGCATATTCCCACCATCGCTTCCATCCTGCGGGCACCTCCGATGTGAGGATCGCTTTCGTAGGATTTCGGGGCGTTCTTCGGGACGCTGTAGGCCCAGAGAATCAGACCGAACGTGACCACTATCAAGATCATAGACCACAACGCATCCACCGAAAGGATGTGCTTCCTGTCAGCCTTAAGGGCATCCACGATGATGTCCTGCATCTGTGCGTCAGCCCTGCCGGAGAACGAACCGGCAATGCTTGGAATCAATGCGCAGAGCAGACAGAATCCCGCCGTCAGCGCAAGTGCGATCCAACCTGCTTTCAGAAATTCTTTCCTTGAATATTCCCGCTTAAGGACTCTGTCGAGGGTGATGAATCCGAGCATCGGAAGGGTGAACTGGAGCACAATCAGAGCCATGGAGACGGTCCTGAACTTGCTGTACATCGGGGCGTAGTCGAAGAACAGTTTCGTGAACCACATCATGTGGTTTCCAAGGCTGAGGAAGACGGCCACAAGGGTGGCGGCAAGAAGCCACCATTTCTCCTTGCCTTTGTAGAGGAACAGTCCGAGCACAAAGAGGAAAACCGTTATGGCGCCCATGTACATAGGTCCTGCGGTGAACGGCTGAGGTCCCCAGTAAAGAGGCAGGGACTTGGCTATCTCCTTGGGATTGCCTTGGCCTGCCTGCCGAAACAGCTTGACGACCTCGGACTTGTCCGGATTGATTGAACCCGCTGATGAACCTCCATTGAAGTTAGGGATCATCAGGTTAGGCAGTTCTTCCCAGCCGTAGGACCAAGCCGTGGCATAGTCCAGCTGGAGACCGTCGTTATTGATCTCGCCACCCTCCGGGTGAGAGAGTTCGGAGCCGCCACGCATTGTGTATTTGGTATATTCATAAAGCGGAGCGAGCTTGATGGCGTTGGTGCCGATTCCGGCAAGTCCTACGATCAAGAGCAACGCGCTGGCCGCGAAGAAGCGACCGAAGTGACAAGGCTTTTCCAAACATATTCTCAAGAAAACATACAGCGCATAGATCACTATCATGATAGCCAGATAGTAGGTGATCTGCTGATGGTTGGCTTTGATCTGGAAACTCAGTGCAAAACCGAACAGGACAGTCCCGAGCAAGGTTCCAGGGAGCCAGGATCTCCAGCCTTTATGTTCCTGAATATGTCTAAGGGCCGAGCGGTAAGTGAATATCACAGCGGCCAAAGCCCAAGGCAGGAACGCGATCGCCTGCATCTTGGTGTTATGCCCGACCTGTATGATCTGGAAATTGTACGAGCAATAGGTGATGGCCACCGCCCCGCCGATGGCCAGAACTTTGTCAACGCCAAGCGAAAGCATCAGCAGAAACGCTCCCAGCAAGGAAATGAACAGCCAGTTGGCCGGTCTCTTTCCTTTCATGAGGAGATTGTACAGCGATTGGGTCCAGTCTCCGTCACTTGATGGATCGAAAGAGGTCGTCGGCATTCCTCCGAACATCGAGTCAGTCCAATAGGTAGGATCATCCGGATGGGCGTTGTTCCACGTCACAGCCTCCTGCGACATACTTCTGTAACCGGTGATGTCGCTCTGGTTGACAATCTTGCCGGTCAGAACCTCAGGCACAAAGCCATAGGCCAGCGCCAGAAACAACAGCACAATCCCGGCGTATGTACAAATCTTCTTCATCAAAGTCTTGTCCATGATCTATGAATATTATTTTTCAGTTATCTGATTCAGCAGTTCGGCCAGCTTCGCCGTAAGATTGCGGCGGGTGAACCGAGAGATGTCCGAGGCGTTGTCGTGAAGGTCATCGTTCTTGAACTCCTCCCAACAGAAATCAATCCATGTCCGGATCTTCTCCTCGTCATCCCAGTCGAAAACCACTCCGGAAGAGGTCTCGCTGACAACCCGGGCCATCGCACCGTCAGTCTGACCGATTCCAAGAATCGGGCGGCGTGAGGCGAGGTACTCGAAAAGTTTCCCTGGGAGGACCGCCCTATACTCCGGCTCCTTCCTGAGCGGAAGAATCAGGATGGAGGCATTGAGCTGCTCTCTGACAGCTATCTCATGGTTCTGGTAGCCGAAGTCCTTCAAATTCTCAACAAGTCCGGCCGCCTCGATGGAATCCGTGATTTCCCTGTCCGTCTTTCCAACCAACCTAATTCTCAATGAGCGCCTGAACTCCTCATCCTCACCGCATTTCCGGGCCAGAACCCTCCAAAGTGTCTCAGGATTGCCGTCCGAAGCGAACAAGCCGGTGTGCGTGATGTTGAAGTTCTCGTCAGGTTCGACGTCCTTCTTGAAATCATCCTCATCGTAGCCATTGGTGATCAGCTCCACCGGAGTCCGTGTCATCGCCTTGAACTCGTCCTGAACCAACGGAGAGACCGCCACGACCCTTGTCGCTCCGTCAAGGACAGCCTGTTCCAGCCTGTGATGTTTTTTCTCCGCATAGGACATCAATCCAAGATGCTTGAAATAGAACATCTTGGTCCACGGGTCACGGAAATCAGCGACCCAAGGAATCCCGGTCGCCTTTGAAAGGCGGAGTCCGATCAGATGCATCGACTGAGGAGGTCCTGTCGTGACGATGGCGTCGACAGGGTGTTCCTCAAGGTATTTCTTCAGGAAGCGCACAGACGGGCGGACCCACATGACCCTCGGATCAGGAATAAAGAAATTACCTCTGATGAACAGGGACAGCCTCTGCTTCCAGGACTTCTTCTGTCCGTTGATCGGATTGACCTCGTCCTTCCCGGCATTTGTGGCGGTCAAGGTCTTGAGGTCGGTCGAACTCCCCTTCCCCATCAGTTTCCTGTAAATCCCGTAAGGTTCGAAAATATGGCTCTTGATAATCTCAGCCTCCGGCGGGATTTCAGCCGCCAGAGTCTTGTCAATCGTCGTCAGTTCAGGATTCTCGGGAGTATAGATTACAGGCTGCCAGCCCGTGGCCGGAAGGTATTTAGCAAACTTTACCCATCGCTGCACCCCGGATCCTCCGGACGGCGGCCAGTAGTATGTTATTATCAGAACCCGTTTCATAATGCCTTTGAGTCTCATAATTTTACAAAGATAGTTGTTTTTGTCATCAGAATGGCATGCGGGACAAAGATATATTCATATAACTCAAAGAGAACGAGTTTTTTTGTGCCGCTAACAAACTAAAGTCAATTTGGGTCGTCAAACAATCAAACATAGACGCAACTTATTCATTTTCTGTTTTGCGGATATGGTAAAAAACTGTAACTTTACGGCCGATAACAGTTTTGGTTTATGGAGAAATGCATCATCGCGGCGGTCGCTGACAACGGGGCGATAGGTAAAGACAATGACCTTCTCTGGCACATCGCCGAAGACATGAAATATTTCAGGAGGACGACCACCGGGAATCCTGTGGTCATGGGTTACAGGACCTTTCTTTCGATAGGCAGGCCGCTTCCAAAAAGGGACAACATCGTGATTTCATCACGGACTTGGGAGGATGTTCCCGAGGGCGTGAAGGTGGCTTGCAACCTTGAGGAAGCATATTCATTGGCGGAAAAAGCCGCAGGAGAAGAGAGTGATGCGGCGGCTGGGCGCATATTCATCATGGGTGGCGGGGAGACTTACCGCAAGGCGCTTCCGACGGCGGACAAGCTTTACATAACGCACGTTCACACAACGATTAAGGAGGCAGACACATTCTTTCCCGTCATTGATCCGGAGATTTGGGAGGTTGAGTCTTCCACGCCGGTCGCCACTGATCCTGAAACTGGTTATACTTACGAATTTAAAGTTTATAAAAGACGGTTTTAGGTCGCTTCGACAGGCTCAGCGACCGATCAAGCACCCGAACGAATGGCCGCAATGAGCAATCCGAGTGGTCGCTGAGCTTGCCGAAGCGACCTAACGAGCAATCCGAAGCGCCCGAAATAGAAAAACCCGGCATCCCCAAAAGGCCGGACAAGAATAAAACGAACTTATTGAATATGTCAGACAGAGAGAACTTCGGCAGCCGCGCCGCTGTCATCATGGCATTCGCCGGATCCGCGATCGGACTCGGCAACATCTGGAGATTCCCCTACATGGTCGGGGAATATGGTGGCGCCGCCTTCATCCTCATCTACATCGTGTGCTCCTTTGTCCTTTCCCTGCCAATCCTGTTCTCCGAATCGGTGATCGGCAGGAAAACCCATCTCAGCACATTCGGAGCCATGAATGCCCTCGCGCCGCATTCCAAATGGAAATGGCTCGGACTGCTGACCGTAATCACCCCCTTGATCATCGTCTCCTACTACAGCGTCGTCGGAGGATGGGCAATCGAATATCTCGTCAAATCCGCCACTTTCAGCTTCACCCCGGACAAGGCCGAAGCCGTCACCGGGATGTTCGGCGAGTTCGCCTCCTCGGTCTGGAGCCCGATAATCTGTCTGTTCGTATTCCTGGCACTGACCGCATTGATTGTCTTTCTTGGAGTCAAGAAAGGCATCGAGAAGTTCAGCAACATCTCGATTCCGATCCTGTTTGTACTGATTGTGGCGATCACCATCTATTCGGTCACGCTTCCGGGAGCCGGCGAGGGCATAAGGTACCTCGTCAAACCGGATTTTTCAAAACTGACTCCGGGAGCATTCTCGGCGGCGTTGGGGCAGAGTTTCTTTTCGCTGTCACTCGGCGTTGGAACCATGCTGACATATTCATCCTACGTCAGCGAGAAAGAGAATCTTATGGCATCCGGAGCCGGCACCGCCGTTTCCGATCTGCTGTTCGCCATGATTGCGGGATTCGCCATCATGCCGGCTGTGTTCGCTGCCGGGATCGCTCCGTCCGCCGGCCCGGGACTCGTGTTCGAGACTCTACCTTACATATTCGCAAAGATGGGAGCTGGCGGGCAGATTGTGAGCTGCATAGTGGCGATTCTGTTCTTCCTTACGATTCTGGTCGCCGCACTGACATCATCCATCTCCATCCTTGAGGTCGGAGTCGCCTATCTGGTTGAGGAAAAAGGAGTCTCAAGACACAAGGCCACCGTCGCTCTGTTCTTCGCCACGTTCGCCGTCGGGGTGCTCTGCTCGCTTTCTTTCGGGCCGCTCGCCGATGTCAAGATTCTGGGAGAGAGCATATTCAATTTCTGTGACAAACTGTGTTCCAACTACCTGATGACGATCGGAGCGTTCCTGTTCTCAGTCTTCGTTGGTTGGAAGATGGACAAGAAAGCCGTCCGGAACGAGCTCACGAACGGCGGTTCCATCAAGGCCAACAACAAGTTGTTCCCTGTGGTTTATTTTCTTATCAAGTATGTCGCTCCGGTGACAATCGCGGTTATATTCATTACGGGGCTGATTGGTTAAAATTCAAGCACTTTGACAGGCTAAACTGCCTGTCATTCTCAAGGATAGTCACAACAAACCGCTTGTCATCTGAACGGAAAGGTGTATCTTTACGGCCTGATAACACGTAAACCATTTGCCTTTCCTATGTGTGGAAACAACAATATTTGGCATATGATGCTGTCTCTGGCAGTGTCTTTCCTCGGATCAATCACTGTTTATGCCGGTGAGGGAGAAGTCCGGACAGACGCTCAGAGCTATTGTTTCAGGACAGTGAATGTCTCGGACGGCCTTTCTCAGAACACGGTCTTCGGAATCCTCCAGGACAGGACCGGATACATGTGGTTCGGTACGAAGGACGGTCTCAACCGCTACGATGGCCGCTCATTCCGTATATTCAACAAGGACAACTCCGCTTTGCGGTGCAATTTCATCACGAATCTGGCGGAGGACTGCGACGGCACGATCTGGATAGGGACGGACAGAGGTGTCTATAAATATGACCCTCTGATGGACTGCATATCTTCCCTGTCCGACACAACCAAGCAAGGAATCTCCATCTCTTGCCACGTGTCTGGGATGGAATGGATCCAGGACAAGAAGGAACTCTGGATTTCTGTCGAAAAGCAAGGGCTCTTCGCCTACTCCATGAAAGACAATACATTGAGGCTCATATTTGAGCCTCCGCTCAGCATATCCACATTCTCCAAGATCGGAAATAGGCTGTGGTACGGGCAGTATCTGGACAATCTGTATTCCATAGACACCGAGTTCTCCGAAAATCCTTCACCGTTCCAGAACAGCGACGGGGCCGAAGTGTTTTCCGGCGAGACGGTCAATGACATCCTCGCCGGAGGCCACAACAGGATTTACGCCGGGACCACATCGGGGCTCTTGGAGATCAATCTCACGACCGGAAAGGCAAAGAAGATCCTTTCCGGTTATGTCAGGTCTCTCGACTTCCGCGACAATGACGAGCTGTGGGCGGGAAGCGAATCCGGACTTTACATCATAGACACTCAGGACGGTAGCATCCTCCGGCACATAGTCACGCCAGACCAGGACGAGCCATATTCATTGGCGGACAATGCGATATATTCATTGTTCAAGGATCGCGAGCAAGGAATGTGGATCGGCTCTTATTTCGGCGGGGTCAACTACCTACCGTTCCCTTACACCCTGTTTGAGAAATACTACCCGCACGGAGAAGTCTCCTTCCTCGGACGCAGGGTTCGGGAATTCTGTCAGGATGAAAACGGAACCATCTGGATCGGCACCGAAGACAAGGGGCTGTTCAGGATGGATCCCGTCACCGGACAGGTGAGTCCTTGGTCTGATCCGGTGATACAAAAGAATGTCCACGGACTGCTTGCCGACGGAAACCGGCTTTGGGTCGGAACTTTCTCCGGAGGTCTCAATAGAATCGACCTGAAAACCGGGAAAACCGTACATTATGCAAAGGGCGACAGGAATTACCCGGCGGACAACGCCTTCTCCATCATCCGGACATCCGCGGACGACCTTATCATCGGGACAACCGTGGGCGCGGTTTTCCACAATGAAGACACCGACTCTTTCGAAACCATCCCGGAACTCGACGGAGTATTTGTCTATCAAGCACTTGAAACAAGCAATGGTGATCTGTGGTTCGCGACCTATGCCGACGGTCTGTACAGGCTCGAGGTAGGCTCGGATAAATGGTTTCACTACAAGACCTCGGAGAACCGGAAAGACACGAAGTGCATAAGTTCCGACAACATCACGAGCATCTTTGAGGACAGCCGGAACAGGCTATGGGTGACCACCCTCGGTGGAGGCTTCTGCCTGTTCCATCCGGAGGACGGGACCTTCACACGCTTCACTTCCGATGACGGATTTCCAAGCAGTGTGTTCTACAAGGTCATCGAAGACAGGGACAAAGCCTTATGGCTGACCTCGGAGAACGGTCTTATCCGATTCAGGCCGGAGACAGGCGAAAAACAGCTCTACACAACCGCCAACGGACTGCTGAGCGATCAGTTCAACTTCCAGTCAGGCTTCTGCTCCCAGAGCGGGAAAATCTACATCGGAAGCATCAACGGCTTCATCGCTTTTGACCCGTCATCATTCAGGAACAATGAATATGTTCCTCCTGTCACTTTCACAGACCTCTACCTATTCGGCGAGCTGATGAAGCCCGGAGCCAAGGACTCTCCACTGACGAGCAACATCACTTTCACCGACAGGATTGTCCTGAAACACAACCAGAACACGTTCTCCCTACGCTTGTCGGCGCTGAGTTACCTGACTCCAGAGATGAACAAGATCGAATATAAGGTCGAGGGGCTGGACGAAAAATGGTCGCTGGTCGAGAAAAGCTCAATGATAATATGTTCCAATCTGCCACACGGACATTATAGGATCAAGATTCGGGGAAGCAACGGTGACGGCGTGGCCAATCCGGAGGTCAGGTCGCTTGATGTCATAATCAAGCCTCCTTTCTACCTCACCATTTTCGCCAAGATATCCTACGTGGTCATGACCATCTTTTTGGCCGCCGCGGTGTTTTTCGTGCTGCACCGGCGGACAAAACGTAGGCAAATGGAAGAGATGGAACGGTTCGAACACGAGAAGGAGAAAGAGCTGTACGACGCGAAAATAAACTTCTTCACAGACATAGCCCACGAGATCAGGACACCATTGACCTTGATCAACTGCACCATCGACGACATCTATTCCTCAAAGGGCATTCCAGACAATCTCACTGAGGACATGGATGTTGTGGAAAGCAACACAAAAAGACTGCTCGAGCTTGTCAACCAACTGCTTGACTTCAGAAAGGCCGAGTCAAAAGGCTACAGGCTCGACATTGTCAAGACTGACGTGGCCGTGATCCTCAAATCCGTCATCTGCGGGTTCAGGGTGATGGCGGAGCGGAAGAACGTGAGCCTGACCACCGACATCCCGGACTCACTCACCGCTTACGTCGACAAGGATGGATTCTCGAAAATCATCACGAATCTGCTGAACAACGCTGTGAAATATTCAGGCACTTACATACACGTCAAACTGTTCAGTGACTCCGGCCATCTGGTGTTCACCGTGTCCAACGACGGGCCGAAGATCCCGGAAGATATGAGGGAAGAGATTTTCCGCCCGTTCGTCCAGTGCAAGCCTAACGACTCTTATGCGACAAAGGGCACGGGCCTTGGCCTTGCCCTTGCGAGATCGCTCGCGATTCTCCAGGGCGGCACCATCGATGTGGATAACTCCGCCGACGACAACAGTTTCATCCTGCGTCTGCCGCTGTCCAATGAATATGCCGGGGCCGAAGTCTCCGACAAACCTGAAGCCACGGATGGCGCCGGGCCAGAGGCTCACGAGTCCTCCAACACGGACGAGCGGTACTCCGTCCTGCTGGTCGAGGACAGCCCGGACATGCTGAACTTTCTTGCCCGACAGTTTTCCTCCACCTGCAATGTGTTTACCGCCAGCGACGGCAACGAAGCGCTGACCGTTCTCAAAAACAACAATATAAGCCTGATCATCTCAGACGTGATGATGCCTGGGATGAACGGCATGGAATTGTGCAGGAAAGTGAAGTCCGACGTGGAGTTCAGCCATATTCCTGTCATACTCCTCACCGCCAGGACAGATTCTGACTCGAAAGTGCAGGGTATGAATATCGGAGCGGACGCCTACATTGAGAAGCCGTTCTCGATGGACTACCTCAAGGCCTGCGCTGGCAATCTGGTATCGGGAAGGAAAAAACTGCGGGCTGCGTTCGCGCGTCTCCCTCTAGTCCAGTCTGACAGTGTGGCCATGACCCGTTCGGACGAGTTGTTCCTGCGCTCGATGAGGAACCTTGTCACGCAGAACATACAGAATCCGGATTTCAACATCGATGACCTTGCGGCCGGACTCGGGATGAGCCGCTCAAGCCTCAACCGTAAAGTAAAAGGAATCCTTGACATGACCCCTGTCGACTACATCCGTGTGGAGAGACTGAAGAAAGCCGCGCTTCTGCTGCGTGAGGGCGAATGCAGGGTGAGCGAGGTCTGCTACCTGACCGGATTCAACACCCCGTCGTATTTTTCAAGATGTTTCCAGAAACAGTTCGGAGTGCTCCCTAAAGACTACATAGACGCGCTATAGGCATCCCTGCAAGGCTTTTTGACAGATTTGTTGCAGCATTGACGTGATTGTTCTATCCGTTGGCGAGTACGTATACTACCTTTGCCTTCGTAAGAACCACAATTAACAACATTAATTATGTCAAAAAGATTTCTTATCCTTACTATTCTCTTTTTGTCAGTGATTTCCCTGAAGGCGCAGAATGTGACCGTCAGAGGAAACGTGACAGATGCGAATGATGTTCCCCTTGCCGGGGTGAACGTCATGATCAAGGGAACGACCAACGGAACCAACACCGATGTGGACGGCAAGTTCACATTGGAAGGACGCAAAGGTTGCACCCTCGTATTTACTTTCATCGGTATGCTTTCTCAAGAGGTTGTGTTCGAAGGAACGCCTCTCAAAGTCGTCATGCAGGATGACAAGAGGGCTCTGGATGAAGTTGTCATCATCGGTTACCAGACCGTGAAGAAGTCGGATCTTACGGGAGCCGTCTCTGTGGTCGACACCAAGGAGATGCGGAAGAGTCCGGCCGGAACCATCGTAAGCCAGCTTCAGGGTCTTGCCACAGGTGTCACCGTGCGCAGCTCCGGAAGAGCCGGTGAGGACGCGTCGGTTGTGATCAGAGGTATCGGATCACTGAGCAACGTCTCCCCTCTTTGGGTCATCGACGGGATGATCGCCGACCCCGGGGTCGCGTTCAACCCTGCTGACGTGGAGTCGATCCAGATTCTGAAGGACGCTTCGGCGGCCGCGATCTACGGTTCACGTGCAGCCAACGGAGTCATCATCGTCACCACCAAGAAAGGTGCGGAAGGCCCGATGAAGGTGACCGCATCCGTGAAGGAGACCGTTGAATGGAGCCCTAAGTACGACCTTATGAACGCCAAGGAGTACATCAAGTACAACGACATCGCCTACGATGAGGCCATAAAGGATGGAGTCAACGGTGTCACGGCACGCCAGCAGCATTCCAACTACGACACAGACTGGCAGAAGGAAGTCCTCAAGACCGCTCTCGTGCAGGACTACAACGTGGCCCTCTCAGGTGGAGGAAAGTCCGGCAACTACTATGTCTCAGGAGGTTACTACAGAAACGACGGAGTTTCCTACGGCAACACATTCGACCGCTACACCTTCCGTGTCAACACCTCCGGCAAGAAAGGATGGTTCTCATTCGGAGAGAACTTCGCCTATTCACTCACCGAGACAGACCCTAACCAGACCAACACATATAATGACTTCCTCAGGATGATGCCTACCATCCCTGTCTATGACGAGAACAATCCTGGTGGCTACGGCTATGGCGACTATGCCAAGTACAACACTTTCGGAGTCAACCCGATAGCCCGTGAGAATTTGGAGAAGAGGCACATCCGTGAGAACCGTCTGAACGGTGCGGTGTGGATGGAGGTCAAACCTTTTGATTTCCTGTCATACAAGCTTAACGCCGGTATCGATCTTTACTTCTACGAGAACTCTTGGTTCCGTGGGGAAGGCAACTGGACCCAGAATCAGGAGCATCGTGATCCGGAAAGCCAGAAGGCAAGGGACAACACCTACAACAAGCTGATCGAGAACACCTTGAACTTCAACAAGGACTTCGGACGCCATCACATCGACGCCGTGGCCGGTCTTACTTACCAGCACCACGAGTGGGAAGGCCTTTGGGCTTCACGTCTGAAATTCCCTATGGTCAACGGCGAGTACCTCACCTACCTGAGTTCCGGAGCCGCCAACCAGCAGAACAGCAACACCTACAGCGAAAACGCCATGATCTCCTACCTCGGGCGGGTTAACTACATCTTCGGTGACAAGTACTACCTGACAGGAACCTTCCGTCGGGACGGAACCTCAAGGCTTTCCAAGGACAACCGCTGGGGCAACTTCCCTTCTGTCTCAGGAGCATGGAGAATCTCCAAGGAGAATTTCTTCAACGTGCCTTGGATCGATGACCTGAAGATCCGTGGAAACTGGGGACGCCTTGGCAACTCGACCATCGGAGACTGGGACTACCTCGCCACGATCAACCAGAGCATCGTGACCGTGATCGGCGGAACAATCAAGACCGGCGCGACACAGGTGAAGCTCGCCAACGAGAACCTCAAGTGGGAGACAAAGGAGACCGTCAACGTCGGACTTGACGCCGCCTTCCTCGGCAACAGGCTCACTTTCACCTCTGAATATTACAACTCAAAGACTTCCGACGTTCTGTTCACCATGCCGATCGCCATCTCCACAGGTAATGACGGAGGCGACCCGAGAGTGAACTCGGCAAGCCTAAGGAACAGCGGATTCGAGTTCACGCTCGGATGGAAGGACAACATCTCAGATTTCTCCTACAGCGCTGTCCTGAATGTCACGACCATCAACAACAAGCTTCTTGAGCTCGGCTACGGCAAGGATTTCGTTGATTCCGGAGAGGCCAGAAGCGAGGCCGGCAGACAACTCGGAGAGTTCTTCCTCCTTAAGACCGACGGACTTTTCAGGACCCAGGCCGAGATCGACAGTTATGTCTCCACAAAAGACGGCGTGACCAAGCCAATCACCATCAACGGCAAACGCCCTCAGCTCGGAGATGTCAGGTACATCGACACCAACAACGACGGAATGATCACCGCTGATGACAGGCAATATGTCGGAAGCCCTTGGGCAAAGGCACAGGTGTCCCTCATCCTTAACGCGGCTTGGCGTGGCTTTGACTTCAGCATGATGTGGTACGGACAGTTCGGCAACAAGGTCTACAACATCGCCCAGTGGCAGGGACGTTACTTCGCCGACAACTCCAACTACCTGAGGTTCAAGAAGGGAGAAGAGCCTTATCAGGTCAACCCTAATTCAGACACCCCTCGAATCATCTACGGTGACTGGAGAAACACCCAGGGATCCGACCGCTATCTGGAGAACGGTTCCTTCTTCAGGATGAAGAACATCTCCGTAGGTTATACCTTCCGCGGCAACTGGATGAAGAAAGCCAGAGTGGACAACCTTCGCGTCTATGCCAGCGGCAACAACCTTCTAACCCTCACTAAATATAAAGGTCTTGATCCTGATTTTGTCAACACCCACATCTGGAATATGGGTACAGACAGTTTCGCCTATCCTAACACACGTTCGGTAATGTTCGGAGTTGAATTCACATTTTAATCACAAATATTGATTCTATAGTTATGAAATATATTTATGGATTGATGATAGGAGCCGCCATCGCTCTCTCTGGATGCAGCTCTGACCTACTTGACATCCAAAATCCAAACGAGGCCACAACCGGAACTTTCTGGAAAACCGCCGAGCAGGCGGAGGCCGGCATAAACGCCTGCTACAGTTCCCTCTACAAGGAAGGAACGTGGATGAGATGGCTGTCCTTCAGGTATGACCTAACCTCCGACGAGGGATGGAGCACATCCCCTTGGCTTGAGCTTGGAGACTGGACGCGTTTCGGCTACAACAACTACAACTTCTACGAAGGAAACATAGTGCATTGGGAGTGCTTCTACAGAGGAATATTCAGATGCAACCAAGTCCTTGGAAAGGTTCCTGACATCCAGATGGATGAGACCCAGAAGAACAAGATACTCGCACAGGCTCAGTTCATGAGGGCATTGTGGTATTTCCAGATCAATCTTCTTTGGGAAAAAGGCGTTCTCCTGACCGAGACGGTGGGACCGGACTATATTCCTGAAGAGGCCACCGAGGCCCAGATCTGGGAGCAGATCGAGAAGGATCTCAAGGCGGCGCAGCAGTACCTTCCTGAATCATGGGACGCGGCCAATGTCGGCAGACCTACACTCGGCGCCGCGAAGGCTCTTCTCGGCAAGGCCTACATGCAGCAGCTTAAGTACAACGAGGCCAAGTCTGAGTTCAAGTGGCTCATCGACAAGGAAGCGACCGGACTGTACGGCTTGATTGACAACTGGGTGGACAATTTCACCGACAGGGATGAGAACAACAAGGAAGGCATCTTCGAAATCCAGTTCTCTGACCTCAACAAGGGTGGCACAGGTAATGACGCGAGCATGGCGTTCGGTTTCCAGAGAACACAGTTCTACGCCCCGGGCGGAAACGCCGGTGTGGGTTGGGGTGACGGCAAGGCCCGCAGATGGCTTGTGGACGAGTACCTCAAGGAGAAACGTGCTGACGGAAAGAACGATCTTCGACTCTACAACAGCATCCTTTACAAAGGCTTCGCCAATGACTTCCCTGATCAGAGCAAAAAGTACTACAAGCAGGCAGACGCCTCGCAGTGGTTTGACGAGTGGGGGCAGGGCAAGGATGACTGCTACATCCGCAAGTACAGCACCTCGTACTATCGTGACAGAGAAGACTATTTCGCTCCTAACAACTACAGGATAATGCGCTACGCCGACATTCTGCTGAACTACGCCGAGTGCATTGTGATGACCGGAGGGACTCCGACCGAGGCCGCCAAATATGTCGATGAGGTCAGAGAGCGCGCTGGTTTGAAGAAACTGTCCGAAAGCGAGTATATTCAGAGCAATTTCCCGAACTGCCTCGCCAGCAAGGAAGGCTTCATGAACAGGCTTGAGATCGAAAGGACACTTGAGCTTTGCTTCGAGGGCTGGAGATGGGCCGACCTCAAGAGATGGGGTGTACTTGATGACCAGTCAAAGATCGATCTGATCGCGACATACCGTGACCCTGATTTCAAGAACTTCGTGGTCGGCAAGCACAGAAGACTTCCTATTCCTACCAAAGAGGTGGACATCAGCAAGGAAACCCCTGTGAGCACACCTAAGCTTCCTCAGAACCCTGGTTATTAATAGTTGATTATTCTATAATCTCATAAGATGTTGGATAATAATAATTGGTTTTGTTAAATTTGCGGCATGGGGAAGCCCTGAAATCAAGGGCTTTTCCATGCTTGGTTTTTATTTATGAAAAGATTCACCCTAATCTTGTTTTTGGCATTGATCGCCAACGCTTACGCCTGCGGATCCAAATACACTGATCCCGACGACATTGATGTTCCAGGGACAACTGTTCCGGTCCAGCTCGCCGATCCATTCATAATGCTTGACGGAGACACTTACTACGCCTACGGCACACATGCCGAGTCCGGAATAGAAGTCTTTACCTCGAGCGATCTGAAAGAATGGAAATACCAAGGGCTCGCCCTGCAGAAAAAGGATGTGTGGGCCGACAGATGGTTCTGGGCTCCGGAAGTCTATAAGGTCAAAGGAAAATACTATATGTACTACTCGGCCGACGAACACATCTGCGCGGCGGTCGCCGACTCTCCGCTCGGACCGTTCGCGCAAGAGAACAAGACACCGATGATAGCGGACGAGAAATGCATCGACAATTCGCTGTTCATCGATGATGACGGCAAGCCGTACCTGATCTTCGACAGGTTCAACGGTGGGCTGAACATCAATGTGGCCGAACTGGAGGATGATCTTGTGACGGTGAAAAGAGGAACGGTCACCCCTTGCATCAAGATGTCCCAGAGTTGGGAGAGAGTCTATCCGACAGTGAACGAAGGCGGTTTCGTGATCAAGCACAAGGGGTTGTACTACATGATATATTCCGCCAACAGCTACGAGAGCCCGAACTACGGAATCGGGTGCGCCACAGCCCAGAAAATCACCGGGCCGTGGACCAAATACGACGAGAATCCAATCCTTCAGTTCCCCGGAAACCTTCAGGGTGTCGGACACGGAGCGATATTCAAGGACAAGGAAGGACAGCTGCGGATTGTGTACCACTCGCATTGGAACAAGAACCTGATCCATCCAAGAGTCATGCACATCGGGAAGGTCAGCTTTGAGAATGTCGGCGGAGTTGACCGTATGAGGATAAGCAAGGACTACATCACTCCTAAGCAGAAACAATAACATAAAACATAGACTGACAAATGTACGTAAAAATGATCTCCGCGCTGTTTACGGCCCTGATGGCCGGGGCGTTCTCCGCACAAGCCAATATTCCTTCGGGCGCATTGGATGACAGTGCCTTTTCATATTCATTGGATCTGAAGACTCCAGGCAACCCGGCCACTCGTCACGTGTTGACCGCGGTGAGCACAGGCGACGGAAGACAGACTCTGACAGCGGCGGAAAGCCTTCCTGTCACCATATTCAGAAGCGAGACCACGACTCCAGAGGGAGAATCGATACGGGTGGCGATAACCGCTCTTGAAGATGTGAATCTCTCTTACGGAGAGTCCTATGCGACCGGACTCGCACATTCCAACAACATGTTCTACATGCCTGGGTTCTGGTACCGTCAGAACCTTCGCTCACCCCAGACCGCTCCTTCTTTCCACACTTCTGACAGCTGGATCGTGAGGGAAGACCGGCTCAGCACACCGCTCACGGCTGTCTTTTGCCCATCAGACGGGAAAAGCTACTCCGTCATAAGGAAAGACAACTTCACTTCCGAAGCCCTGACCACCCACAAAGAGGGTGAAATCATCGTCTCCGGCAAGACTTCCATCGGTTACACCGGTTTCTTGAACCAAGACGGAAAGACAGTGCTACGGTACGGATTCCCTTACAGAGAGGAGCCTAAGACCTACATCAGGAAACTCACCTTGGCTCCGCCTGTCCAGGCCTTCCAGCATCTCAAGGCCGGAGAAAGCGTCATTCTGGAATGGGAGATAACCAGCAGAGACGCAGTGGACTACACCGACTGTGTAGGCAAGACGTGGAGGTACTGCTACGACACATACCGCCCTCAGAAAGTCGAGGGAACATATTCAGTGGATCTCATGAAGAAGACGATGAGCCGCTATTTCCTTGACTCGTACGTCGCGTCCACTCCGGTGAATTACTATGCGAGTCCGGAGATGGAGGTGGCAACCTGCGCCAGCCCGCAGAGAGCGGAGATAGGCTTCGTGGGAAGGACTCTGCTGAACGCCTTCAACGCCCTTGAATATGGCGAAGCGGCAGGTGATGAAAGACTTGCGTCACAGGCTCGGTCCATCTTTGACTCGTATCTTACGAACGGATTCTCCCCTGCCGGCTTCTTCGAGGAAGTCATCTACTGCCCGTCCGGAAAGACAAAAGAGACTCATTCCATCCGCCGTCAGTCAGAGGGAATCTACGCTGTGCTCTACTACCTTGACTACGAGAAAAGGCAAGGACGGCAGCACAAGGACTGGGAGATGAAAATTAAGAATATGCTCGATCTTTTCCTTAAAATCCAGAATCCTGACGGAAGCTTCCCTCGCAAGTTCAAGGACGACCTCTCGTTGGTTGACCCTTCTTCAGGCAGCACGCCTTCAGCGACTCTGCCGTTGGTGATGGGGTACAAGTACTTCAAGGACAAGAGGTATCTTGAAAGCGCCAAGAGGACTGTGGACTACCTTGAAAAGGATCTGATCAGCAAGGCTGACTATTTCTCTTCGACGCTTGACGCCAACTGTGAGGACAAGGAGGCGTCCCTGTACGCAGCCACAGCGGCATATTACCTTGCCTTGGCCACAAGCGGGGAAGAACGTGACCACTACGCAGGACTTGCCCACAAGGCCTCCTGCTTCGCCATCTCCTGGTACTACGTCTGGGACGTTCCGTTCGCTCAGGGACAGATGCTCGGGGATCTCGGATTCAAGTCCAGAGGCTGGGGCAACGTCTCCGTCGAGAACAACCACATAGATGTGTTCGTGTTCGATTTCGCCGATGTGCTGAGATGGCTGTCGGATAATTACGGAGAGAAACGCTTCGGGGAGTTCGCTGATGTGATCTCTACATCGATGAGGCAGTTGCTGCCGTTCGAGGGACATCTTTGCGGAGTCGCCAAGACCGGCTACTATCCGGAGGTCGTACAGCACACCAACTGGGACTACGGCCGGAACGGCAAAGGCTTCTACAACAACATCTTCGCACCTGGATGGACAGTCGCCTCGCTGTGGGAACTGCTCACTCCGGGCCGCGCAGAGCGTTTTCTTGAACGCAAAAAATAACCGGAATGAACAACCGGATCATCGCCATCGCTCTGTTGACCGTCCTTGGAGGAACATTCTGCCTGTGCTGCGGGAAAAAGTATCTGGATCCTGACGAGATCAAGACGACTGACCCTCCAACGGCGGGAGACGGCACTGAATATTCCAACCCGGTCATCCGCAGAAGCCTTCCTGACCCGACCGTCATCAAGGCTGACGACAACTGCTTCTACCTGTATGCCACAGAGGATGTCCGGAATGTGCCGATCTACAAATCCCGGAATCTGGTGGACTGGCAGTTCGTCGGCACGGCCTTCTCCGAATCGACAAGGCCTACGTTCGAGGAGGACGGCGGGATCTGGGCACCGGACATAAACAAGATAGGAGACAAGTACGTTCTCTACTATTCAATGTCCGTCTGGGGCGGTGAGTGGACGTGCGGGATCGGATGTGCTGTGGCGTCCGGTCCCTGCGGTCCGTTCATGGACCAAGGGATGATGTTCAGGAGCAACGGCATAAAAGTCCGGAACAGCATCGATCCGTTCTACATCGAGGACGGGGGCAGGAAATATCTGTTCTGGGGCAGCTTTCACGGAATATACTATGCCGAGCTGTCGTCCGACGGCCTGTCCCTGAAAGAAGGGGCGGTGCTTGTCCAAGTGGCCGGCTCAGCCTACGAAGGCACTTATATTCACAAAAAAGACGGGAAGTACTATCTTTTCGCCTCGATCGGCAGCTGCTGCGAGGGCCTCAACAGCACGTACACCACCGTCGTCGGGCGTTCGGACAACCTTTTCGGCCCCTACCTGAACCGGAAAGGCGAATCCATGATGGACAACTGCCACGAGGTTTTCATCCACGGCAACGACCATTTCACCGGCACCGGCCACAATTCCGAGATCGTGACGGATGACTCCGGTGAGGATTGGATTCTGTACCACGGCTATGACAAAACCTCCCCCGGAGGAAGGATGCTGTTTCTGGATCGGGTGCATTGGATTGAAGGCTGGCCATGCATAGATGGCGACTCCCCGTCCGTCAAGGCATCCAAGCCCGTGTTCACCGGCTCCGGCGACTGATTTCCCGAAAACTTCCGCACCCAACGTGGAGACTAACCATTTTATAATAATTTTGCGCCACCCTGCTCATCACCTTGGAGCAGGGTGGTTCTTTTTGCCGAAGTGACCGTCGGGAAGTGTAAAGTTTCTTTACAGTCGGTGTTAAATTTCTTTACACTTCGGGATATTCATAAAATAAGGATATCATTGAACTCCAACTACTTATCACATTTGGCACAGAAATAGGTTGTGCTTTTTTGTACGGCCGATTAAAACCGAGTTATATTTGACAAAGGAGCATGACGATGAAATATTTCTTTAGGTTTCTGAGGAACAATCCGCTCTATGCGGTGATCAATGTGGTGGGGCTGGCGCTCTCGCTGATGTTCGTTATACTGATCGGGGACTACACCTACAGGCAACTCAGCATCGACAAGTGGCACAAGAACCACGAAAGGATTTATGTACTTGGCACAGAGGGCAGGAACACACTCATGTCGTGGCCTGACTGCGCCCACTCGCTCAAGGACAGGTACCCGGAGGTGGAGGATGTCTGCTGCGTTTACATGCAGAACGGGAAGATCAAGCACGAGGACAGAGTCTATGAGGAGTCACAGGGCGACAACACCGGCAACATAATGCTCGCGGACTCCAATTTCTTCAAGTTCTTTGACTTCAAGATGGTTCAGGGAGATCGGGAGACCGCGCTCGACAGTCCGGAGAAATGCGTTGTCACCGAATCACTTGCCAAGGCCTTGTTCCCGGACGGTGACGCTCTCGGACAGCCGCTCCAGATCGAGGGGACAAGGTACGTCTACGTGAGTGACGAGAATGGAGATCCGTACGACAGTTCGCTTGTTTACACTGTCTCCGGTGTCATCAAAGATCTGGACAAGACCGTGCTCCTGAACGAGACAGCTGTCATCGCCAATCTCGAACGCGCTCCGCAGGTTCTCGGCTACAGACTCCGCAACGACCTGATGGCCAACGGGCCGTTGGGTTCGACACTGTCCTTCCTGATGATGAGGCCGGGAGCGAACCTCAATGACAAAATCGAAGATCTGACCTCCTACTGCATTGAGAGCAATCCTCTGTTCAACTTCTACGGTGACACAAAGGCCGCTCTCATCCCGCTCGACGACCTGATGTTCGCGCCTCAAAACACTGGCGCATCGGGGCTCCAGACCGGCGACAAGAGTCTTTTAGGAATATTGCTGGCTGTGGTTCTGGCCATCCTTCTGTTTGCGGTCACGAACTACATCAACCTCACTGTCGCCAACACCGGTTTCCGGGCAAAGGAAATGGCCACCAGAAGGCTTCTCGGCAGCAATGGTTTAGGAATATCCTTGGAACTGATCGGAGAATCCACCTTGATGGTGTTCATCTCCTTCCTCATCGGTGGAGCGCTTGCCCTGCTGCTTGAGGACAAGATGGCCGTACTCTTCAAAGGGAAGATCGATATCCTCAGGGACATCAACTTCTCCACCGTCTCGGTCAGCCTTCTGTTCATTGTCCTGACCGGAATCATCTCCGGAATAATGCCTACAGTCCAACTCTCGAAGTACAAGCCGATCGACGTGGTGAAAGGTTCGTTCCGCTACCACTCCAAGATGGTGCTCAGCAGGATATTCATCATCCTTCAGAATGTGATCACGATGACAATGATGACCGCCACCCTGACGATCCTGCTTCAGATGGATCATCTGGTCAAGGCTCCGCTGGGCTACAACACCCAGAACATATTCCGTGTCAGCTCCGACAATCCGGAGGTTATGAGAAACGCTCTGAAAGGACAGCCATTCGTCCAAGGAATAGGCTCGTTCTCAGGCACATCACTTGACGGAAACTACCGATCCATGAGTACCCGTAAAGACAAGGATGACAATAACCTCCTGGTCGATCTCACGACTTGGGACAAGGAGTTCATCGACATAATGGGAATCAACCTTGTCAAGGACAACCATCTTTCAGGCGATGTGAAATACATCAACGAGGAACTCGCAGGAAAACTTGGGCTGAAGGACGATGAAACAGCCATATACTGGGGCGACGACAGAAACGCGACGCAGGTAGCCGGCATATTCTCCAATTTCCATATGACGAATGTCCTTGATCCTTACCAGCCGTTCATCATCACGATCAAAGACACGGATGAGATAGAGGATCCGAACTTTATGGTCAAGACCGATGGCTCACCTGACGCATGGAAGAAACTCTGTGACCTTGTGAAGGAGGTTGACGGGACTTCCGAGGATCTTGACTGGAAAGTGCAGAGTGTGGATGCCACGGTTAGGGCCTCGTTGGAGGAGGAGAAGAACACGATGAGGATCGTGGGCATATTCACAGGCGTGGCAGTGCTCATCTCCATCCTCGGCTTCATCGGGATGTCGCTGTTCTTCATCAGGCAACGCAAGAAGGAGATCGGTGTGCGCCGCATCATGGGCAGTACCACGAACGAGGTTCTCTCCCTGCTTCTGACAAAGTTCTGCGCCCCGCTTCTGGTGTCGTTCATCTTCGCGGTTCCGCTCTCGTGGTTCATCATGGACAAGTGGCTGGAAGGCTTCTCGTACAGAATCGGACTGAACCTGTGGATATTCATAGCCTCCGGTGCTGTCTCGCTGCTCATCGCCGTGATCTCTATCTTCTTCCAGACCCTCCACGCCGCCCATTCCAATCCTGCCGACGCCATCCGCGCGGAGTGATACCTTAGGTACATCGTTCCGACAACCAAGCCCATAGCAAAATCTGGATTGGAACGGGTGAGCACTCTAATTGTCGTGGCAGTTAATTAACTGTGTGTCAGCGGATACGCACTATATTCCCCTCTTCTTTCCGGGAGTGGAACATAGCATTAATTTATTATAAATCAACACATTACCTGCCACGGAATTTGCCTCTGAAAGGAGGCACTTACAAAAGGAGCGAGAAGGGAACTGGCTATATACATAAAAAAACGTAAGATAGTTTACTGTAATAAGTATAACTATTCATAAGATTGATTACTTTTGCAGATAAATAACGAGATTATGCAGAGGCACTGTTCAGAATATGCGATTGATATAGGCAAGATTGTCAGGGAAAGAAGCGGGAAAGACATACCTCGGTTCTTGGTCAGATGGATGGAGCGGTTCATCCATCAGGATTTTATCAACGGATTTCTGACACAGGGATATGAGGGTACAGAATTCTGCCGGAAATGCCTTGAATATCTTGATGTCAAGATAGAAGTCAAAGGGCTTGAGAATATTGATGCCGCAATAGGAGACAACGAGCATGCTCTGAATATGTCTGACAACGGCAGCGCTGTTTCCAAGCAGACCAGTGGTGCGGCAAACAGGGTCAGACTGACATTCGCATCCAACCATCCGCTCGGAGGAGTTGACGGAATAGCGTTGCTTGGGGTCATCAGCGAGAGGACAGGAAAACCCGTCCGGCTGCTTGTAAATGATTTTTTAATGAATATCAAGCCTATCGCCTCGCTGTCTGTGCCGGTCAACAAGATGGGCGGACAGAGCCGAAATCTCCCTGCTCAGGTCAGGACAATCTATGAGAGCGATGATGACATCCTGGTGTTTCCCGCCGGTAAATGCTCACGAAAGATGAACGGGCATATTCAAGACACCGCTTGGAGCAAGTCCTTTGTCAGTCAAAGCGTTGCGACGGGAAGGTTGATAGTGCCGGTCAGATTCTTCGGAGAAAACTCGAAACGGTTCTATCGTGTGGAATCCCTACGTGAACGGCTTGGCATCAGATTCAACATCGGAATGATGCTTCTTCCGGATGAGTTGTACCGCGCAAGGCACAAACGGTTCAGGATAATGTTCGGCAAACCGATCTCTCCGGCTGAAATGGATGGGGCACTATCCCCGCTTCAGTGGGCTAAGAGGATAAGGGACGAAGTCTATCGTCTGGAATGGGACAGTGAAAACATAAACGAATAAGAAGCGGATTTATCAAAATATCAAAAGAAAATGGAGAGGATAATTGACCCTATAGACATACGGCTGATAAAAGAGGAGCTGACTCCCCGGAAAAAGCTTGGGAACACGAATAAAGGGGGCAACGAACTTTACTTCGTGACCTGGCAGGACTCACCGAACATCGTGAAAGAGATAGGCCGCCTGAGGGAAACCGCCTACAGGATGGCGGGAGCCAGTTCCGGCCTCTCAATGGATCTGGACAGGTTCGACACGATGGACAACCCCTACAAGCAGCTGATAGTCTGGGACCCGGAAGCGGAAGCCATCATAGGAGGCTACCGCTACATCCTCGGACCGGACATCAGACTCAAGGAGAACGGCCAGCCCGACATCACATCTTCCCACCTTTACCGCTACAGCGACATATTCATAAAAGAATATCTCCCGCACGTGATGGAGCTCGGCAGATCCTTTGTGGCTCCTGAATATCAAAGTTCAAGATCCGGAGCGAAATCGCTCTTCACGATGGACAACCTATGGGATGGCATCACATCCGTGATTCTGGAGCACCCGGGGATAATCTGGTTCCTCGGCAAGATGACGATCTACCCTTCCTACAACCCCACAGCCAGAAACCTCATAATCCGCTTTCTTGAAAAACATTTCAGCGATCCAAACGGCCTTGCCACTCCGTACAATGCGATAAAAGTAACTGACAATCCTTTGCTTATGGATCTGATACTGAGCGAGGACGACCTAAGAAAAGACTACCGGCTCCTAAAGAGTGCCGTCATGAGGCTTGGAACGCAAATCCCTCCGCTTGTCAACTCCTACATAAACACATCCTCGACAATGAAGATGCTCGGCTCAGCCGTCAACGATGAGCTGGGCGACGCCATCGAGACAGGGATAATGATCTGTTTCAACGAAATCTACGAGGACAAAAAGTCCAGACACATAGACGCATTCATCAACAATCGACTGAGAGCGCTCAAGAACCGCTTCCCGTCACTGTCCCGGAACACAGAGGACAAACTGAGGGACAGACTGGAGAAAACCCGAGAGAAAGCCTTCAGGAAATATGCGAACCGCAAGAGTGCCACCGAGCAATCCCCTGAGATAGATTTCCGATAGGCAAAGGTCACACGGGGAAGAAGACTTGGATATAGGCATCATATTGTTGACAAAAAACCCTCTCAAGAAACAGCTTTGCATATTTTTCGTGGCACCTAAAGTGTTAATAATGAAGAAAAACAGTAAAGCTCGTGGTGGTGTTTTTGGCACCACGAGCCTTATTAATTCATTAACTGACAATATGTTATCCGACACGCCTTTGTCGGTGCGCCGTCTTGTTGAGTGCCTTAAATCAGAGACCTTGGAGGCACTTATGCAAATGCTACCGGTCAGACCGCGACGGGAGCCTTGATGGCTGGCCAGGGGTCGTAGCCTTCGAGGGTGAAGTCCTCGTACTTGAAATCGTAGATGGACTTGACATCGGGGCTGATGCGCATTGTCGGGAGCGGGCGGGGCTCACGGGAGAGCTGCTCGCGGACCTGATCGAAATGGTTCAGGTAGATGTGGGTGTCGCCGGTGGTGTGGATGAACTCTCCGGGCTTCAGGCCGCAGACCTGGGCGATCATCATCGTCAGCAACGCATAGGAGGCAATGTTGAACGGAACTCCGAGGAAGGTGTCTGCGCTGCGCTGGTAGAGCTGGCAGGAGAGTTTGCCTTCGGCCACGTAGAACTGGAACAGGCAATGGCAAGGCGGAAGGGCCATCTTGTCAACCTCTCCTGGGTTCCACGCAGTGACAAGCATCCGTCTTGAATCCGGGTTGTTCTTGATTATATTCACAACCTGCGAAAGCTGGTCTATCGAGCGGCCGTCAGGGGTTGGCCAGGAGCGCCATTGGTGGCCATAGACAGGACCAAGATCACCGTTCTCGTCGGCCCACTCGTCCCAGATGGAGACACCGTGATCCTTTAGGTACTTGATGTTGGTGTCGCCGGAGATGAACCAGAGAAGCTCGTAGATGATGGATTTGAGGTGAACTTTCTTGGTCGTGAGAAGCGGGAAACCTTTGGAGAGGTCGAAGCGCATCTGGTAGCCGAAGACGCTTTTGGTGCCTACACCGGTACGGTCGTGCTTGACAACTCCGGTCTCCATTATGTGACGCAGAAGATCTTGATACTGTTTCATTTGTGAATATTCTCAATTATTATGATCTCTTAGAATCTGTTTCGGATCTTAGGTAAATTCAGTGACCGAAAGACAGAAAAAGGCTGGTCGCTGAGCCTGTTGAAGCGTACCAGCCTTATATCAAATGCAAAGCAACTATTTTCTAACCGAGAACGCCCAGATGATGGCCTCGCTGAAGGTCTCGCCCGGACGAAGCACGGTTGTAGGGTAATCCGGCTTGTTAGGCGAGTCCGGGCAGTGCTGGCACTCGATGGCAACCCCTTCGTAGTCATGGTAGCCACGGCCACACTTGCCGGCTGGGCATCCCTCGAGCCAGTTGCCGGTGTAGATCTGCACGGCAGGCTGGGTGGTCAGCACCTCAAGCTGACGTCCGCTCAAAGGAGAGTACAACATAGCCGCTGTCTGAAGCTGGCCAGCCTCATAGTCATTGATCATGAAGCAGTTGTCGTAGCCCTTGCCGTAGTTCAAAGCCGGGAAGTCAGCCTTGATCTCAGCCCCGAACTTCTTGAACTCCCTGAAATCCATCGGGGTACCGGCCACTGGATCAGGCTCCCCAACCGGAATCAGAGTCTCGTCTGTCGGCAGATAAACCTCCGCGTTGAGTTTCAACTCATGGTCCAGAATATTCCCGTTGCCCTCGCCGTTCAAATTAAAATAGGCGTGGTTGGTGAGGTTGACGACAGTTGCCTTGTCGGTCTGAGCCGTGAAAGTCAGCTTCAAAACATCGTCCTCGCTCCACTCGTAGTGCGCCACGACTTTCAGATTTCCAGGGTATCCAGCCTCACCGTCCTGTGAAAAGTACTGGAACTCAACAGCATCACCCTCGACGCGGCTGTCCCAGACCTGATTCTGGAATCCGTCCGGACCGCCATGCAGATGGTTAGGGCCGTTGTTGATCGGCAATGAATATTCCACCCCGTCAAGCGTGAACTTTCCGAGGGCAATGCGGTTGGCGTAACGTCCAGGGCATTTTCCAGCGCATGGACCATCGGCGAAATAATCCTCCGGCTTGGTGTAGCCAAGAACCACATCCGCGATCTTGCCGTCCTTGTCCGGCACGGCAACCGAGACGATTCCGGCACCAATGCTTGAAAGACGCACAAACGCACCACTTTCATTCTCAAGAGTATAAAGGAATATCTCCTTTCCGTCAGGGGACGTGCCCCAAAGTTCCTTGGTGATTTTCATATTCAGTGTTATTTTAGAGTTTCAAGATAAGGAAGGACCACTTCCACCGGAGCGTCCTTCATGATCACTTTCTTCTCTGAGTCAAGAACATAGAGCGACGGGATAGCCCGCACGTTGTAGGTGACATCGGAGCGGATGATGTAACTCTGGTCGTAGCCGTTGTACCAGTTCTTCGGATAGACAGAGGCATATTCACGCCACTTGTCCAACTCGTCATCGATGTAAATGTTGACTACAGCGAGTCTTCCGGAAGCCACCAAAGCGGAGATCTCCTCATCCGAAGTAAGACTCTCCATGATCTCCTTGCAGGCCGGGCAGCCGGGGTTGGTGAAGAACAGCAGAGTGGTCCCGGCCTTGACGCTGTAAAGCGTGTGCCGTTTGCCGGACAGGTCCGTGAATGTGAAATCAGCTGCCGGAGACCCTATCATATTCAAGGAACACATTTGGGTTTCAAATGAATATGATGGCTTAAAATCCGGGTCTGAATATTCAGAAACCGCGAGGCGGGAGACGTACGGAAGGTAAAGGTCTTCGTTGCGCACCGGGGAATTCGGGTCGTAGAGGTACTTGGGTACCATCTTCTCAAAGAAACCGAAGACATTGGAGGAAGTGTCGGAAGCCTGAAATTTCTCAACCTTGTCGAAGAATCCGGCCATCGCCTTCCTGCCGAAATCAATCGGGCATGTTCCTTCCAAAAAAGTCACATAGGTGCCGAAAGCTTTCTCAAGATCATCGGCAAGGACACCGTTGACCACGTTGGTATCACACGGATAGGTCTGGCTCAAGAACTTGTTCCAGTAGTTCGAGATGACATATTCAGCCTTCTCCTGAGGTTCGACAATCACTGCCGGCGGCTCCGGAACAGGCGGAAAGGCATGCGGTTGAAAAGCAGTGGCTTTGCCGTTCCTACGACCTGAGCACCCCACCATCACGAGGGCGCAAAGCGTGATCAATGAATATGTCAGCGTACGTCTCATACCTTAGTCGTTCTTTTCCAGCAGGCTCTGGGAAATGTTGATGATGAAATCACCCATCTTCTCAAGCTCCTGCACAATGTCGATGTAGAAGACTCCTGTCTGGTAGTTGTAGCCTTCCTTCTCGATGTTCACGATGTGCTCCTCACGCAGGCTGTTGCGGTACTCGTTGATGTTGTACTCCGCATCCTCGGCGTTTGAGATGTCCTTGAGGAAGAGCGCCGGAGAGCTGAGATTGTCAGTCATAGCCTTGAAAGCCACGTCCAAAAGGTCGAGCATCCTGTCAAGCCTCTTGATCATCTCGTCATCGAACGTCTTGCCGTGGTCAAGGGCGCGTTTCATCATCCTGCCGATGGCCTCTCCGGAGTCTCCGATGCTTTCCAGTTCACCGATCACCCTGTACATCGACTTGATTCTCAAGGCTGAAACCGCGCTGATGTCACCCTTGGACACCTCGTTCAGGTAGGATGCGATCTCATATTCAATCTTGTCCGTGATGCTCTCGTACTTGACAAGTTTCTCGTTGACAGGCTCCAGATCGGATTGGGTCTTCGCACTCACCGCGCTGCGGATGAAGCCGACCTCACGGCAGCATATTTCCGCAAAGTGGATGATCTCCTGCTTGGCCTCGTCGAGGGAAAGCTCTGCCGTTGAGAGCGGTCCGCCCTGGATGAACTTGAGGCGATAGACCTCTTCCTCACCCTTAGGAGTAGGAATAATCTTGTTGACTGCCTTGACGAGCTGAGGGATGAACCAGACGAGGATCAGGGTTGTGGAAAGGTTGAAGACTGTGTGGAGGATGCATATTCCGTAAAGCATCGAGTTCTGCTGATCCGGTGAGAAACCTCCGGCGGCGGTGGTGCCGTCAAACAGAGTGACAGGATTCTCGAAGCCGATAGCCGTGGTCATCGAGGCTATGATTTTCATCAGCGGGTTGAAGAAGACCAACGCCAGCACGACACCGATCACGTTGAACAGAGTATTTGCGATCGCTGTTCTTTTCGCCGAATAGTTCGCCACGGCTGCGGCGATGTTGGCCGTGATGGTGGTTCCGATGTTGGCTCCGAGCACCATGGCGGCGGCCATCTCGAAGTTGATCCATCCGTTCGCAACGAAGACCATCGTGAGCGCCAGTGAGGCGCTGGAGGCCTGCACGATCACGGTTATCAAAGCACCTACGAGGGTGAATATGATCACAGAGAAGAAGCCGTAGCTTGTCAGGTTCTTCACAAGTGCCAGAACCTCAGGGTATTGGTTCAGATCCGGCACCGAGTTCTTCATTGTGGCGAGACCGATGAGCAGGAACGCGAATCCGATGACGAACTCCCCGATGTTGCGGTTCTGGTTGCTCTTGAGGGTCATCATGAAGAAGCCCAGGGCGATGAACGGCACGGCGAACGCTCCGATGTCGTAACTGAATCCGAACAGGGAGATCATCCAAGCCGTGAGTGTCGTTCCGATGTTGGCTCCCATGATCACCCCTATGGCATTGCCCAGTGCGAGCAGACCAGCGTTGACCATGCTGACGACCATCACGGTCGTTCCACTTGAGGATTGGATGAGGGCAGTGACAACAATACCCGTGATGATACCTTTGAAGGTCGTTGACGTCATGGACGCCAAAAATGATCGCAGCTTGTCACCTGCCGCCTTCTGAAGACCCTCGCTCATCATGGTCATTCCGTACAGGAACATGGCCATCGCACCGAGCAGGGTAAGAATCTGTAGAAAAACCTGCATCTATCTTCTTAAGAATATTCTCACAAATTTACTGAAAAATCTTTTTGGTTAAAGAAATATCTTCAACTATAAAGCAATTATCATCAAATGTTCCTGCTAGATAAGAAATTTCGTTTATATTTGCAAAAACCATTGGCCAATATGAAGGACGGAGAAATAATTGTCAAGGACAACAACGCTGGAATGGAACCAGTCTCATTAACATCCATCGAATCGCTAATCTTCAACATCAGGGGACAACAAGTAATGTTCGATAAGGATCTTGCCACACTGTACGGTGTTTCGACTAAAAGACTTAACGAACAGGTCAAACGTAATATAAAAGATTTCCGGAGGATTTTATGTTCCAACTGACAAAAGATGAATGTTCAAGGTCGCAAATTGCGACCTTGAACAGCAAACGAGGAAATAATTTGAAATATGCTCCTTATGTTTTTACAGAAAACGGAATAGCTATGTTGAGTGGAATCCTTCGCTCGCCAACAGCTATAGCTGTGAACATACAAATAATGCGGACCTTCACAATGATGCGCAGATTTATTTCTATGGACTCAGGAATATTCAAAAGGATGGATCTTATTGAATATAATCAACTTTTGATTCAAAAACATCAGAGTGATTCTGACAAACGAATCGAAGATGTCCTTAATAAGTTTGAGAAAAGAAACGTAAAGCCTGTACAAGGTGTATTCTATAATGGGCAAATTTTTGACGCTCACACCTTTATATGCGACCTTATAAGGCAAGCAAAACACCGAATCATTCTTATTGACAATTATATTGACGATTCTGTGCTTAAACGTCTTGACAAAAGGGCGCAAGGAGTAATCGCATCCATTTACACATTAAGGCTTCATAAAACTTTAAAGATGGACATAAAGCTACATAATGCCCAATATCCAACCATAGATGTCAAGATTGCGACAAATTTTCACGACCGGTTTATGATAGTTGACGATTCTGTTTATCACATTGGTGCGTCAATCAAGGATTTGGGAAAGAAAACATTCGCATTTTGCCTATTGGAAGAATCACCTGAGGAATTGCTCTCTAGAATAATATAACTTATCCTCAAAACAATGTTCACAAATTCGGAGAAAGAGCAAACACAATGCAGACAGGCTTGTCAAGGACAATGGTGCGGCCGGTGTCTGACAACAGGCCAGTTCGGATGTCACGCCTGAAAATCTGGATGAAGCCACTGTCCCGGCATGCGGCCAGAAGGAACTTTCCGTTTGGTGTGATGTTGAAGTTGCGCGGGTGGATGCCGGTGTTCTGATAACTGGCATAAGTCAAGAATCCATCTTCACCGACTCTGAATATGGCAATTCCATCATTCTGAAGGCGATTGCTGGCATAGAGGAATCTGCCATCCGGAGAGAGACGGATGTCCGCGCTGCCTCTGGCGTGGACAGTGTCAGCGCACACGGTCTGGATGACGCTGTCGGATTCCATGTCAATGACCGCTACCGCTCCCGACAATTCCCCAAGAACATACGCCTTACTCTCGTCACGATTAAGTACTATGTGTCTCGGGCCGAAATCCGAAGGCTGTTGAATGCGCTTGCCTTGTCTGGTGGCCACATCGTACCTCGTCACTGCATCTGCGCTGAACTCAGACACGTACAGCTCGGTTCCGGCAGCGTTGAAAAGCGCGCAATGCGCGTGCGGAAGATTCTGCCGGGTGCTGTCCGGACCTCCCTGACCTGTCTCGTAAAGGAAATCGTGAGGCAGCAACCGCCCGTCATCTCCAAGGGGAAACTCTGTGACATTCCCGGACGAGTAATTTGCCGTCATCACAACCTTTCCGTTTGTCGAAATGTAACACGGATCCTTCCCGTCAGTTAGTTCACTGTCAAACAAATGCATCTCCCCTGTTCTAGGATCAAGTCTTATAGCCCCAGCAGAAGCCGTGCTGTCCCCTACCTCGCTGACCGCATAGACAAACTTCCCGTCAGCGGACAACGTCAGGTAAGACGGGTTCCTCATCTCCACACGCCCTACCGCACCAGGAGCCTCTTCAAACCTCCCCTCCTCGGCACCATCGACCAGCACACCTTTCTCCTGATCAAAAAAGTAGCTGTAAACACCCCTGCTCGCACACTCATCCGTGTACGTGCCCACAATCATCTTCAGCGGCTCATTCTTGCACCCCGCCAGTGCCAGCGACATCAACACCACCACTCCGCAGGATAACAACTCCGATTTTCTCTTGTACATCTTTCTATTTTTCATCAAATATATCTCATTTATTTCATATTTTCGCAGATTAACTTTTGAACATGACTTTATGACCAAGACTGGAATCAGAATAATAGCGGCTGCATGCGTTCTTCTCACGATGGCCTGCGGGAAGGCCAACGCACAGTTCTCGCTGACAGGGAATGATCCGGCGGCGATGCGATGGAGACAGATGGAGACGGAGAACTTCAAGTTGATTTTTCCGAAGGGAGAGGACTCATTGGCAAGGGTTTACGGGGTGGAATTGGAACATGCGAGGCTCAGGATAGCAAAATCCTCCGGCTACCTTATCGGGCAGAGTTACAAGGCCAAGATGCCTGTCGTGCTGCACAGCCGCTATGTGCTGCCAAACGCTTCGGTCACCTGGGCGCCCAAGAGGATGGACATATTCACTGTTAACGATCCTTACTCTCCGACGGCGATGCCTTGGGTGCGGAATCTGGCGATCCACGAGGGACGGCACGCGGCCCAGATGCAGTTCGGGGCAGCAGGAGGCAACAAGGTGTTGCATTGGATCTTCGGGGAAATGGCGGCAGGGTCTTTTGCGGGAATATACCCGGGACCGGCGTTCCTCGAGGGGGATGCGGTGGTGGCAGAGACGGCGCTCAGCCGAAGCGGACGCGGACGGCAGGCCGACTTTCTTGAATATATGAGGCCGGCGTTCGACTGCGGGGACTGGCGGGACTATTACAGATGGTTCTACGGTTCTCAGAAACGCTATACTCCTGACTACTATAGAGTTGGTTATATGCTCATCGCAGGGACGAGGGTGTTCTTTGACGATCCCCTTTTCACTAAGGAATATTTCGACAGGGTGGTTAACAAAGGCTGGCTTTTTAATCTCCAGAAGACCGTCACGTCAGCCAGCGGAAAGAGTTTCAAGGAATCGTTCCGTTCCATAGAGGAGAATTTCCAGCAGCTTTGGAACATAGAGGCGGCGTGCAGGGAACCATTCATGCCGTCAAGGCAGGTCAGCAAAGTTCCCAAGTTGCACACGGAGTACAAAGGAGCGGTCGTGGCGGATGATTCAGGAATATATTCACTCAAGTCCGGGTTGGCGACACCGAACTGCCTGGTACGGTTTGGCCCTACGGGTAAAGAACAGAGGATCAGGTCTTTCGCTTCCTACACCAGCGAACTGTTTCTTGATTCTGATGGTCAAAGAATATTCTGGAGCGAGTCCGTGGCGGGGCGCAGGTGGACTCTCGGAGGAAGCTCCCGGATCCGGTACGTGAATCTGTCCAAGCCAGGGAAAGTCCACAATCTGACCAGAAACGGACGGTATTTCAATCCGGCGCCGGCGCCTAACGGAAAGGTTGTCTCTGTCACTGAATATCCTTACGCAGGAGGATCGCGGATTGTCCTGCTTGACGCCGCCGATGGCTCCGTCAGGGAAGCGTTCACCGCTCCAGACTCGCTTCAGTTCACAGAATCGGCCTGGGTCGGGAGACGGCTGTTCGCTGCCGGGTTGTCGGAGAACGGAATGGGGGTCTATGAGATTACAGGACGGAAGGCTGACGGGAAGGCTGCGCTCAGACAACTACTTGGCCCTCAACCGGTCACTCTTTCGCATCTTCGCACCGTTCCAGCCCTTCGGTGGTTGGTGAGCTCCGTCGAACCACAAGCTCAGGGACCGGAACAAGACCGGTCGCTGAGCCTGCGGCGCACTGAGCTAGCCGAAGTGTCGAAGCGCCCGGTCTCGGAAAACGCACAGCTATCCTTCCTCTGCGACAGGACGGGAGTGACGGAATTATATTCATTGGACGTGGAGAGTCTGACGCTACAGCAGCTGACCTCGACCCGCTACGGAATCAGTTCGCCTGTCTTCAAGGCTGACACACTGTACTACAGCTCGCTGGCGGCATCGGACAGGCCTCAGGACTACAAGCAGGGCCGCATGATGTACGCCACGGCTGTCAGCAACCTGCCATGTTTCGAAGTGTCGTACGGGGATATTCATAAATACCCTGTAGCGGAAGCGCTTACAGCGCAGGAAACCGCTCTTGGCGACACGGCATCTGCCGCGTCTGAGGTAAAATTCTCGCGGACGGAAAGATATTCAAAGATCAGATTGCCGCACGTCCATTCGTGGGCTCCTGTCTATTTCAACTACGACAACATCGAATCCATCAGCTCCGACGACTACTACAAAAGCGCGTCGCTCGGCGCTACCGCCATGTTCCAGAATCTGCTGGGCACCGGCTACGGAATGGTCGGCTATGGCGCGCACGAAGACCCGTATAAGGCTGGTGAATGGAGACATTCGGGACACTTCAAGTACATATTCACAGGACTTTACCCGGTGTTTGAGTTCTCCGCCGACTTCAACGACAGGGCCGCTCTTGACATCCAGAAAATCCAGGTCAGCAAAGAGAGAATGTACAGCCTGTACAACAAAGGCACTCTTACCGGCAGACCTTATTTCGAGGGAGGCCTGAAAGTCTACATCCCGCTCAATTTCTCGTCAGGCGGAATCAGCCGCGGACTGATCCCGCAGGTCAAGTACAAGTTCACCAACGACAGGTACAACGACCAGATTCTGTTCCAGCACATCGTGAAAAAGGATGGCAAGGATGTGACCGAAACCTATAACACAGTAGGTGAGGATCATATCTCGACACTTCGGACCCTGGACGCTTCCCTGAGAGGCTATGCCATGAGGCAGAAGGCCCCGTCTCAGGTCTTTCCTTCTCTTGGGTTCGGAGCTGAGCTTGGGTTCCATTTCAGACCGGGACACAGCAAGGCCTACAATCCGACAGCCTACCTCTACACCTACGGCTATCTTCCAGGGTTCACCCCTCGCCAAGGACTCCGGCTCACAGCATCGATGGAGGTTTGGTACGGGCCATACGAAGAGGGCGGCGTCATGGAAGGGGCGTTGACCGCCATCCCGAGAGGATTTGTGGGCACCAACCTCAAAAACATCATCAATTCCTGCTCGGAATCCAGATGGAGGGTAACCGCCGACTATGCGATTCCTTTCTCGGATGTTGACTGTTCGTTCCTCAGCCCTGTCGCCTACATCAAGAATTTCGAACTGACCCCGTTCTTCGACTGGTCCTACCAGACTTTCTGCTGGGACAACTGGCTGCATTACAATCCGGGAGCCGTCACCGGAGAGAACCTGTTCAGCGTCGGAGCCGATCTCACCGTCAATCTCGGCAACTTCTTCTGGCTCCCTTACGACACCCAAATCGGCATCCGCTACGCCCGCAACTTCTGGCACTACATCGACCGCTTCCCGATCAGCGACCTCAACAAGAACTACATCGGCTGGATTTTCAGTGTGAATCTATAGCCTTGTACATGAAAACAGATTCTGAAGCCCAAGCAAGGCAACGCAAGGCGCTTCGTACAGGGAAGCCGCCACTGATGTACCAACCGCATCTCTGGCACTCTTTCGTACCGGAAATGCCCCTTTGAGGTACCAACTGCCCACTAAACGGCAATTGGTACATGAAATGCGGCTTTCCCGTACCAATCGTCCAAAACCAACCCTAAAGACTAAAAGAAGGCGGAACGGAATCCTTCGACCATTCTTTATTCGGTCTATCTCCCATCACGAGCTTCAAACAACCTCCTCTCATCAGTTCCTCATGGGTGAACCAGCATCTGTCCAACGGTTTGCCATTCAATTCCGCGGACTGGATGTACTTGTTGGACGGAGAGTAATCCACTGTTTGCACGGTGAATGTCCTTCCGTTTCCTATGTTCATCTCGACTTTCTCAAAAAACGGAGATCCGATGTTATACATCGGCAACCCTGGAGTGACAGGATAGAAACCCATCATGGAGAACACCACAAAAGCAGACATACCACCTCCATCCTCGTCGCCAGGAAGACCCATAAGATCATTTCTGAACCATGCGCGGAGAAGTGTATGGATTCTCTTCTGGGTTTTCCAAGCCTGACCTCCGTAGTTGTAGAGGTAAGGGATGTGAAGAGACGGCTCATTCGCCATAGAGAACTGTCCGACAATGCCAGAATGGTCAGGAAGCTGGGCAAAGAATTCAAACTTGCTGGTTCCCAACGGGGTGTCAAACATTCTGTCAAGTTCGGAACAGAACTTATCCGCGCCTCCCATCAAGGCCACCAAGTCGGCGATGTTATGCTGGACATCCCAGCGATAGATCCATCCGTTGTTCTCGTCATAAGCATTTCTGGCGCCAAGACCGCCTGAACGGCTATAATTAAAAGGCATGATGAAATTCCCTTGCTCATCTTTTGGATGAAAGAACTTGGTATCAGGATTCCAGACAGTCCGATAACCGAGCGAACCTTTCCTGAAGCGTTCCGCCATCTCTGGTTCACCGGCATGATCAGCAAGTATGGAAAGACACCACTGATCGTATGCGGTCCCGAGAGTGACAGCCACCGGTTGCCTCTTTTCAAAAGGATGCACTTCTGGATAGGTTTCTTCCGCTCCGTCAGGAAGTGCGGGAATGTACCCATGCTTCCAATAGAACTCGCTCAATGGACCAGCCTTGACATCAGACCATGGAGCCAATGTCTTTTCCGTCAAACCATCACGGCAATATTCATAAAGAGATTTCACGTCAAATCCAGTCAAGCCTTTCTCAATCGCATCAGCGACAAATGCCACAGCGTGATTGGAATTCATCCTACGGCTGTCACCCGTGACCTCAGGAAAAGTAGGCATCCAATGATTTGTCATCTGCTCGCTCATGCGGGCATAGGAATTGATCATGTCAACCTCCATCTCCGGTTCCATCAAAACCCTGAGAGGATGTGCGGCGCGATATGTGTCCCACACCCAATCATCCGTATAGAATGGGGTATTGTCCTCATGGACCTTGCCGTCAAAAGCACTGAAATACCTATTACCCTCACTAAGACAGATCATGCGCTCATAGGTTCTGTACAACGAAGTGTAAAAAACCGTTTTATCATCCTCGCTGCCGTCACCTATTCTGATCTTGCCAAGTTTGTCATTCCAAGCTCTTCGCCCTTTTGCCGCCACTTTTGAAAGGTCAAAATCCGGGATCTCTGATCTAAGATTAGACTCCGCCTGATTCTCATCTATGAATGAAATGCCATAACGGACACTGACCTCTTTCACATTCTTGCCGAAAGTGACCACTACAAAGTTCCCTTCATTTGTGGCGAAAGATCGATCCGCTTCCACCTTGCCCGAGAATTCCGCCCAGATATGAACAACCGTTCCGTTCGCCAATTCCTGACACCCTCTTACCGAGCCATTATCATAGCGGACTTTACCTTTGTTCGTGTTAAAGATCAGTGATGGCGAGCCCTCCGCAAAGAATTCCAATTTGTAGATGGCGGAATGGTATGATGGCGCGAACGTCACCTCAACCTGTTCTTCTTCCAAATAGACCGAATACTGATACGGGGTTATCCTTTCATTGTCATAGTGATACTTGTAAACAGCCGAAGGCGATTCTTTCTCACCTTGGAAAAACGACAGATTAAAGGCCGATTTCCCGCGATGACTGGTCACAATCAGAGGAAGCCCTTTGATTCTGTCCGATGTGAAATCAGTTCGTTCAGGATACACCCTCATCATTCCGTTAGGCAACTGGACTGTAGGATATGTAGGAACCAGCAGATGGCTTATGTTTCCCATGTAAGGGTTGACATAGTCCACAGGCTCCTTGGTCTCAGTTGAGCATGACACCAAGCCGATCACAGCCGCTATCGCTGTCAGTACTATGTGTTTGTTGTTTCTCATTGATGGGTTCACTGTTTCTTGAACTGCTTTCTGGTCTCATCAAGGAATCTCGTCTCCTTCAAATCCGACGGTTCAAGGTTGGTCCCGTAAGCCCAGTCATTCCATGAATTGATAAAGATCAGATTGTGGCTTCCTATATTACGCTTGGCGACATTGCAGAACTTGACATAATCCTTGACATCACCATCAGCCGCGAAAGTGTAATAATAGCTCTTCGTGTCCTTCACTCTGTCATTGTAAGACGGATAGACGCATGGAATGAAATCTACAGCCCTTTTTTCAAGTGTTGTCTTCCAATTGTTCCAATTAATGTCAAGGAAACTGAAAAAGCCGAAAAAGACATCATAGGAGCGGGTTTTCCAAGCATTTGCGACAACCGCGTCAAAAGAATATATCTGATGATCCGCATAATTGACAGGCGCCACCCAACCGGTTGTTATCTGCCCGATCACAAAAGGATCCACACCATAGAAACTCTCAAAGTCCGTTCTGAAACCATCAATCACTTTTTTGTAGTCAATGCTCAAAAGAGCGTCACTGGAAAGGTTTGATGGAGTGAACATGATGACGGGTCTGCCATCAATCTTAAAATAAGAATCATCAAGCATGTACACGGACAGCTCATCCACAAACTCCGCGATAAGGGACTTGTATTTATTCTCGCTCTCCAGAGGTGATTCGTTTGTGACATTAAGATGCTTGGTGTCATAGCAAAGAATGAATCTGACATTTGATTCGCTTTCTCTGGCCGTCATGAAAGCCTCCACAAGTGACTTGTCACCGGAGGTGCCGTTCCAATTCAAGATAAAAAAGTCAAGTCCGGCCTGGTCAGCCCATGAAATATGCCGGGCAATGACACCCTCATCCAAGGTCTTGTAAAAACCAAGTGAAGGAATCTCAGGGATTTTTGAGGCAACCTCTGATGTGTAGTTTGAATAATAGCAGCCAAGAATCGCATCGGAGCCAAGGGTGGTCTGAGGAATATCATAGATATACTTATCCTTGTCCGGAGCACCATAGTCCGTCTTTTCACATGACGCTGCGGTGACAAACACAGCAACAGCCGCCAAAAGAATATTAATTTGTCTCATAACAGTTTGAAATTCTATTTATTATAACTCTCAACAAGTTGCTGGAGATTCTTGTTGATCCTTTGAGGTTTAGCCCACCATAACGGAGTGTCAATCGCATCCACGCCATTCGAGAGCATAGCTGTTCCCTTAGCGTTCTCCTCCGCATTATCCTTGAGTTCGCTTGAAGGATACTTCAAACGCATCGGAACATAAGAGAACTCCACTTCATTTGACCCGGCGTTGACCGCACCATAGCCAAGCTCTGGCTGATAGTGAGGAACCATGTCGAGACATTGAGAACGACGAAGAAGAATCCATGCGTCTATGTCCTGATTGAACATCGCGATGTATTGCTGCATGATGATCTGAGTGTAGATGTGGTCGGTGCCATCATCCTTGATAGCACTTGAGCACAATCCCAGATAGTCCATGAAATATTTCTCTCCCTCCGGAGTCTGCTCAATGTCTGTGAACGTGTCATAATCAATTCCGTCCTCGTTGAGATACGCCGTCACTGAAACTTCATCAGTAACACCGAACTGACTCATGGAAGCACGAATCCCTTCATAATAATAGTCTTCCGTCTGTCTCTCACCTGTGCCAAGACCAAGATGCGTAAGTTCCGCCTTAAGGAGACAAACCTCTGCATAGCTCATGATAGTCTGGGCATAATCCATCTGGAAATAGCTGTCAAGCATCACAGAATACGCAGTGGCGGGAACTCCGGCATGAGGGTTTGACGAGTCAAGAAGTCCAGAAACAGGGGTGTGGTCTGTCTTTGGCTTACCCCAATACGGGGCCCAGTGAAAGTTCTCCGGCATCTGGGCGGAAGTACAAGGAGTGAAGAACTTTTCAAGGCGGGGATCTTTGTACGGGGCTGTGAACATCAGGAAAGACTCACCCGCCGAATTCGCTTTGTCCAGATTGGTGGTCTGAATAATGAAGTAATCATAATAGTAGTTTCTGGTCGCCTCGTTGTCGCCCCACTTCACAATGCAGTTATCATCGTTGCTTCCCATCAACAATGACTCGTCCCGCATGACATCAGCAATGTGCGATGTCGCAAGACTCTTGTCAGCGTTACAGATTCTGACAGCGATGCGTAGACGGAGGGAATTGGCGAACCTCACCCATTTCACAAGGTCACTTTTCCCGTCAGACGAAGCGAAGACAGGATCATGAAGATACGTGTCAGCCTCATAGTCAATAGCTTCCGCACAATTCTGAAGCCCTTCCAAGATATTCTTATAGATGGTAGGTTCATCATCATAAGGAACTGATGTCGTGCCTTTAAGAGCTTCTGTCATCGGAATAGGTCCCCACATGGCAGCAACCTGTGAGAAAACGTAATATTTCCAGATTCTGGCGACGGCGACCCTGTTGTGATATTCCTCATCATCCTGATACTTATCCTCAATGAAATGAAGAGGAAGAAGGGCGTAATTGTAAAATGCCTTGAAATATTCACTGTTGGATGTTGGAATGTCACCGTAGCGACCCATCTGGTTTGTCTGCCCATAGCAGTACTGGACATAGTTATCCAGAAGATTCTTCTTGATTCCACCACACGACGCCTTCAACGTGTTGAATACACTGGTGTTAAGAAGGTACTCCGGATTAACGTCGCTCAACTGGTTAGGGTTGGTGTTCATCTCCTCAAAACCATCCGTGCAGGAAACTAACGCCAGTACGACTGAGACGATGCTTATTATAAACTTTTTCATTTACTGTTCCTCCATTATTAGAATGATACCTTAAGGTCAAAACCGACGTTCGCGACAGGCGGCATGCCTCCGTACTCAATTCCCTGCGCGTTGCCAGAAGACACCGCTGATTCCGGATCAATTCCCTTTGGTGTGTTCTGGTAAAGGATAGCCAGATTTCGTCCGACCAATGAGAATTTGATGCTGTTCAAAGGTGTCTTGGAAAGAAGTTTCTTAGGAATAGCATATCCTATGGAAACCTCGCGCAGCTTTACGTATGAAGCATCGAATACACATCTCGAATCCCAGCTACCCACCTTGTAACGCGGATTCACGAACATCTCACACTTAGAGCCGTCTTCAAAGACAGCATCGTCCCATTGGTAGCCGAACGAAGCCTTCTTGGCGCTCTCTCCCAAAATGATGCTGCTGAGATAATACTCCTCACGCCCCGCATAGGTGTCAGCGACAACACCGGCCGTCGTGGCACGATTCCATGTTCCGGAATACAAGACACCTCCGACACGGGCGTCTATCTGGAAATTGACAGAGACTCCATAAATCTTGAACGAATTGATCAAGCTCCCTGTCCATTTTGGTTCAACTACTCCCAATTCCTGAAGATTGTCCGTGACAAGCGGCTTTCCGTCCGCATCCACAATCATGCGGCCGGCTTCATCTCTCTTCACGTCCCGTCCTCTCATGACACCATAAGGGCGTCCCTCCTCAAGGTTGATGGAGACGTTTGACGAGGTTAGGATGGCGACGGAGGAACTCTCATCAGAGACCTTGACAACATTAGAACGGTTCTGAGAATAATTCGTGGTGAGATTCCACTTGAAATTACGCGTGCTGACAGGATTGGCGTTGATCACAAACTCAAATCCCTTGTTGTCAATCCGGCCAGCGTTCATGTAACGCTTGCTGTAACCACTTGATGTAGACAACGTGACACTGGTGATGAGGTCGTAGGACTTGGAATTATAGTAAGTCACATCAAAGCCAAGCCTGTTGTTCAAGAAATTAACCTCGGTTCCCACCTCAAGGGATCGGGTCTGCTCCGGCTTCAGTTCAGGGTTATTAAGAGTGGTGCTGATACCCTGAAGAGGTTGGCCATTATAAATTCCCGAATATGAGAACGTCTGACCTGTCCTGTACGGACTGGTGTCAGCTCCGGCATAGGCATAGGAAGCACGGATCTTACCGAAGGAAATGACGTTTCTGTCGATCTTGAAAGCGTCTGAAAATATGAAACTGGCTCCTACGGATGGATAGAAGTATGAACAGTTTACGGCCGGGAGTGTACTTGACCAGTCATTACGGGCTGTGGCATCAATGAACAGCCAGTTGAACAAACCGAAAGAAACCGAACCATACAGAGAATTGATACGCTTCTCACTGATGGTCTGAGTCGCGATAGGATACTCGCCGGAGTTTGAAATATTCTTAAATCCAGGGACAAGCAGGCTGGTAATTTCCTGAGTAAGTTTCTCTGTTGTTCTGTAATATGTGCTGACCCCCAGCAAAGCATTTATTGACAGAATCTTATCAAACGAATGATCATATCTAAGGTGTCCAGAGAACTCGTCTGAGAGGTATCTTGTTGACCAATTCATCATGCCTCCGTCAAGATCACTTCTCGCCCCCATGTTACTGAATTCAGTGCCGGTCCAACCATAGTAGTCAATACCGGCCTTCGCCTGAGCCACCAGCCCCTTGGCAATCTTCGCCTCCATTATCGCGGATCCTGTCACACGGTCACGGATGTCTGAGTTCGTGTTTTCGTAGATGTTCCAGTAAGGATTGTAACCACGTTCACCGATCGGAATCATCTCTTTTCCGTCCTCATCCTTGTAATGCTTCATCATCTCGACAGTGATGTCACGAGGAAGAGTTACGAAAGCATATATAGGGTTCCTGTTCGAGCCGTTAAGGTACTGACGATTCTTGACAACCTCTCGAGTGTAAGTCAGCTTTGAATCCAATGTAAGCCACTTGAACACAGTGTTGAACAAACGCACGTTGAAAACATTCTTTGCAGACTCATTGTTGCCATGAACCACACTGTTGCTGCTTACATTCGTGTAAGAAAGGCGGTAGTTGTTCTCCCTTGAGCCTCCATCTATGGTGAATGAGTTTGAATATTTATGAGCCATGCTGTAAAAATCCCTGACATTGTCAGGGTGGGCGGAATGAGTTGTCCGGCTGCCATCATGACCTATGATCGGCTGATCCCACAAGGGAGCACCCCAGCTGCGGAGTTTGGCCCCGGCCTTGTCATTATAGCCGGTCAGATCAGGAATGGTCTCATTCGTCCTCCTGCTGTCCTGAGGAAGCGTGTAAGTACTGTTCTCAAGTTTGAAGTTATTCTCTCCGGTTCCCCAACCGTTTTGATATTCAAGTAGTTGATTAATGGTTTCAAACTGAAAGTTCCCATTATAGGAAAAGTTGACCTTGTTCAGGCCACGAGCTTTCTTTGTCGTGATGAGGATGACGCCGTTCGCCGCACGTGAGCCATAGAGAGCTGCGGCATTCGGTCCCTTCAGGACCTCGACCGACTCAATGTCGTCAGGATTGATGTCAGCGGCAGGATTGCCCATGTCAAGAGATCCGGAACCACCATCAACACCCACTCCCGAATCTCCTGGCTGATTTTCAATCACCATTCCGTCAATCACAAACACAGGCATAGAGTTCTCCGTAAGTGAACTGGTACCGCGTATAACGACACGTGAAGTACCATTGGAAACACCGGATGGAGTCACGCTGACTCCGGCAACCTTACCGGACAGAGACGCCACAAAGTCGCTGGCTTTGATCTCATTCATAGACGAAGCGTCAACAGATTGGCGGGAATAGTTAAGGCTCTTGGCCTCTCGCGTTATACCAAGGGCAGTCACCACGACGGCATCCAAAGTCTGAGAGTCTTGTTCAAGGTATATTTTTGCCCCGGAAGCCGGCCTTGCCGGAACCACATAGTCAAGATACCCGACTGATGACACCTTGATCTCCTTGCCCGTCTCAGGGATATTGATCGAAAACACACCGTCAAGATCCGTAGACACACCTGTAATTGTTTTGCCTTTGGCATCAGTGACAATCACACTGGCGCCGATTACCGGTTGACCGTCTTTATGGTCTATTACCGTTCCTTTGAAAGACTTGGTCTGCGCCACTGATGACACGATGGCAAGGAACAGGACTGTCATTGTTGTTATTAGCCTATTTTTCATAATATTCTTATGTTTAATACTCGATGGCATCCTCGGTGTAGTACTGAAGGACAACCTTAAGGAGACGGAACTCTCCCTGAGCCGTGGTCATGAATTTGAAATGCTGGTAATTGTCCAAAGAAAGATCCCACTGATAATTCTTGTTGTCTATCATCTGGCCAGGCAGTTTTACCCATTCATCAGAAGCTGTGGCTTTCGCATAGCCCTCATAAACAGAAATATCTTTCATGCCGGAAGAGGCGATAATCCGAACAAGTTTGATTCCTTTCCGGAAAGGAGTGATGTTACAAAGGTAACCCACCTTTGAACTGCCCCACACGGCATACGGTGGTTTCTTTGTCGGTTTTGCCTGAAGATAGAGATCCTCCCACTCAACATTATCAACCGTAAATCGTTCCGGATCAGGATTGGACGACGTGGAGACTCCAGCGGAATAGAAATCACTGAATTCCATCTCATACTCCTCAAAAGCGCGAGGTTTCGCATAGACATACTCGGACGGTCCATAGACAAGTGAAGAGCCATCTACAATCTCAAGCACATATTTGATGTAGTAGCGCCCATAGTCAAGTCCACCGACTTTCGCCGTCATTTTCCTGTCCGCGCAGACTGCATCTGCATGCGACACTTCCTTACCTTCCTTGTCCGTCACCATCACATAGCCTTTCACGACAGTCTTGTCCTCTCCGTCGTAAGTTGCGGAGACAGTCCACACGCCATCCTCATCAAATGTGATTTCTTCCGGGACAATATTCTCCGGCACAGGAAGAAGATTAAGCTTGCCATGTTCGGATTCGAGAGTTGAACCATCATGGAACGTGAAAACCAGACAGCAGTCGTACAAGTCCTGCTTCCACTCCGAAAGGTTGAAAAGAGCCCTCACCTTACTGTCCAGACTTTTTACATGAGGGACATTCTCGACAGAATTACCCTCTGAATCAAGCATCAATAGTCTTACATCCTTGATAAGATCATCCTCTCCGGTGTAGGAGACAGATAGAATCTTCGATGACAGCGTAGTCTGTGTGGAGAAGCGGAACTCACGTGGCACGCAATACGCAAGAAAACCGGTCTCGTCAGATTTGATCACATTTCCACCAGGAGTCGTGACCTCAAAATTGTAGTTGTAAGTATTGCCGAAGTCAAGATTTGAGATGGTCACTTTAGCAACACCGTCTGAGTACTGGCACGACGGCACCGACACAGGTGATCCTGTGATGGATTCCGAAACCACAAAGGCAGCGGAGGAGACTCCCGAATCATCCCCGTTATAGACTGCGGACAATGTCACAGACAGATCCGAAGCATTGATGTCCGGCTTTCCAAGTATGACCTCGGTCGGTGCGTAATAGCCACCTTTCACCTCATCCTTCGCACAAGATGAAAGGAGGAACGCCGACAGGATCACGATCAGATACTGAATCCTTTTCATTTAGTTATTAATTATTAGTTTGTTAGAGACGTTCTATCTTTTCAAATTCATCAATTGAATAATATTTGTGTGAATAGGTTCCGTTCTCATCAACCTTCCACACACAGACACCCGAATACCCTTTACCAAGAGGTTTTCCTACCGGCCCGGTAGTAACCATCTCTATTCCATCATGTTCAGAGCATAAATTGTCGTGCAGATGACCTGAGATGACACAGTCCACGCCGTTCTTTTTGAACAATTCCCAATATTTGTCCCTGACACCCCGAGTCTGATTCGAATAAGACACCTTTTCAGTGTACGATCTCAGGAAAAAGGAATGATGGCAGATAACAAACGACAATCTCGAACCTTTCTTTGAATCAAGATCCTTTGCCAGCCAATCCCACTGCTTGTCTTCCAATGGTTTGTTGGCATCCTTGATGACGCATGAGTTTATTCCGACAAAGTGACATCCTTCATAGTCGAAAGAAAAATGATCCGGGCCATAGTTAGAGATGTACTTGGCCACTTTCTCATCCGTACTGCCCTTCCCCACATCATGGTTTCCAGGGATTTGGTACAAAGGGATAGATTTTCTCAGTGTGGAAACAACCTTCTTATAGCATCCTATCTGAGAAGCATTCCCTGATGCGTTGGTCATGTCTCCAGTCATGATGACAAAAGACGGCTTCAATGAATTGACCTTCCTTATCACGCGCGAAAGAAGAACACTGTCCTCAGCATAGTTCATGTTTCCGTTCAGAAAACCGAGCTGAGGATCCGAAAGCTGCACAAAAGTAAAACTATGGTATTTATGCCTCTGATTTGTCCCTGCCCTTCTCGCAGAGGAACAAGAACAAAACACCAAAGCGGCAAGACATATACTTAAGGTGGCAATCCTTGATAGCTGCTTGCTTTTTATCCTTTTCATGATTGATTAATAATTTAGTGTGTTATTATCCATTTATGCCCGTTCGAGCCCTAAACCATCGCAAATATACATGGGTCACATTAAATTAATATTAACATGCATCTTAATGTGGCGACAAATTAACATTTTGAGGACAATAAATTTTGGAAGTTTGACATAATCCATTACTTTTGCCAAAGTCAAACATTGTCCCGTTCGGGTCCTAAACCGGAACACCAAATAACAAACACTCATGAACGGGATAAATTTTAGACATCGAATAGCGGCTTTAAGCGCGACCCTGTGCCTTCTTCCATGTCTCTTGACTGAAACGTCCGCACAGGAGTCCATTGATTACGCCTGCTTTGGTCTCTCAAGACACAAACAACCTATTTCCTCACAATCCACCCAATTCCCAAGCGCCAAAGGACTGGTAATGGCCGGATACCAAGGATGGTTCAATGCCGAGGGTGACGGAATGGATCTTGGATGGAAGCATTACGAAAAAGATCATCAGTTTTACCCAGGAAACTGCACAATAGATCTTTGGCCTGACGTCTCCGAATACGAGAAAACCTACGTCTCACCTTTCTGTTTTTCCGATGGAAACGATGCACGTCTGTTCAGTTCACATGACAGAAGCACCGTCATGCTCCATTTCCAATGGATGAAGGACTATGGTATCGACGGTGCATTCATGCAGCGCTTCGTACAGACTGTCAAAAATCCCAAAGGGCTTAGAAATTACAATGACATACTTATGAACGCTCGAGATGCGGCCGAACGTTATGAAAGAGCCTTCTGTGTAATGTACGACCTGTCTGGGATGAATGCGGAAGACACGAAGGTTGTCATGAAAGACTGGGATTTCCTTACCACAATAGGGGAAATCACGTCAAGTTGCAATTATCTCCATCATAACGGAAAGCCGTTGGTGGCAATCTGGGGAATCGGATTCAATGACAACAGGAAATATGGCTTCGCGGAAGCTGAAGAACTTGTCAATTTCTTTCACCGTAAGGGGTGTTCTATCCTATTGGGTGTGCCCACGCATTGGAGAGCTCTGACAATGGACACAATCCACTCTGATAAACTTCATAAGATAATAAAGGAAACCGACATAGTCCATCCTTGGTTCGTCGGACGGTTCAACAATGAGACAACAGGGCTCCAAAGAGACATCATTCATAACGATCTGGAATGGTGCAAAGCGGAAGGTCTGGACTACATGCCTGTCTTATACCCTGGATTCAGTTGGTACAACCTTAAGGATGGGGTGGCAGCCCCTTTGAACCAGATTCCGAGACATGGAGGACGTTTTTTCTGGAAGCAAGTCGTGAACGCCCTGTCTGAAGGAGCAGAGATGATTTACCTTGCGATGTTCGATGAAATTGATGAGGGAACCGCTTTCTTCAAATGTGCGAACATTGTTCCTGTCGGCGACAGTCCTTTCGTAACTTATGAAGGATTACCGTCTGACCATTATCTTTGGCTCGCAGGCATGGCAGGAAAATGCCTTAGGAAAGAGGTCTCCTTAAGCGAGACAATGCCACAAAGGGAGTACACAACGACTTCAGAATAATCATAAACTTTAAAAACACTAATGAATATGAAAAAAATCCTTTCCATCATTATCTCCATTACGGTCGGTGCATCCATCAATGCCCAGCAGCTTGAAAAATTCATTTCCGAGAACATCGACAGAGCCGCCGGCAATCTTCACACTTATGAGATCATTGATTATTCCGACGCAAAAGCGCCAAAAGGTTACAAGCCTTTCTACATTTCCCATTACTCCAGACATGGATCCCGCTACCATTCCTCAGAGAGTTTTTACACAAAGACTATCGCAAAACTCACAGAATGCGAGAGACAGAGCCTCCTGACAGATGATGGGAAGTACCTTCTCAACACCCTCAGAAAGCTGAAATCCGAGCATGAAGGCATGTTCGGCTATCTTACGCAAGTGGGTTCAAGGCAGCAACAAGAAATAGCCCAGAGAATGTTTGACAATTATCCATCCGTTTTCAAAAACAAGGACAATAAGATCATCTACGCAGTTTCCAGCAAGTCCGAGAGGTGCATCCAGAGCATGGCGAATTTCTGCACTACGATGAAAGGATGCAACCCTTCCCTTCAAGTCCAGTATTACACAGGGAAAAGGTATATGAAATACATCAGTCACTCTTTTGACATCTCTTATCAGCACAAGCTCAAACATCACATCTGCGATTCGATCCTTCATGCCGATTTCAATGGAAACAGGCTGATGGCTAAAACTTTCACCGATGTTAAAAAGGCGCATAAAATCATAGGATCCAGATACATATTCAAAAGCATCTTTGATGAGTTGGCCATTTCACAAAACCTTGATGCTGAAATTCCCGATCTTCTGAAGACATATTTCACAATTCCGGAACTTGCCGCTTTCGCACGTTCTGACAACGCCAGATATTATGCGACCTGGTGCATTACAGAAGAATTCGGAGACAAGTATGTGCAAGGGGTAGGTGGCCCTCTCCTGAAAAAAATGATAGAAGAAGCTGACGAAGCCATCAAAGGGAACGGTCATGCGGCGGATGTGCGTTTCGGACACGACTCCGCTTTGATGCCGCTTTATCCCCTCCTTGGAATAGAAGATTTCCCGGTACGCCACGAAGCGGAGGCCGGAGAAATCTGGCACATGGGAAAATACATGTGTATGGCCTCAAATCTTCAATTGATCTTCTTCAAGAACAAAGAAGGTGACATTCTCGTAAAATTGAGAAGGAATGAAAGCGACGTGAATATCCCTGCGCTCAAAGCTGTGAGCGGTCCTTTCTACTCCTGGAATGAATTCAGGAATTATGCTCTTGATAGAATCAGTCTTTGACAAATTCCGCAAATGATTCCTTGAACGGTTCAGCCATCAAGGACTCGTATCTGGCGACGAAGCCGTCAAACTCACTTCTTGCCACGCCATGACGTTTCAATTCCATCAAGGCTATGCACTTAGCCTTGATGGATTCTTCATCAATCGGATCAAAGATCAGCAAGGCGTCAGCAATCTTGATGCGTAGCTCAGGACTGTCAATCTCTCCTTTGCTCAGTATTTCTGACAAACGGCTGATCACCTTGTCCGCATAGGCCGCCGTGAAATGATCCAGCCAGTCATACCTCATGTCAGGAAGAAGAGAGCCCAATCTGGCCACCTCAACACATCTGCGAACGGATTTAGATGTTTCCAGAACATCCATTGCCTCGTTGAAATCGCAGAGGCCTTCCGGGAACGAAATGGACCAATATCCACCCTCAGAAATAATGGAAATGCCCGGATCCACCTGTAATAAGGCGTTTCTCAGTTTCTTGAGATTCACGCCCCGGTTGTTGAAATAACTTTCATCAGACTTGCCGTACCACAAAATCTCCTTCATCTCGGCGTTTGAGATTGATTTGTTGAGCCTTGTGTATAGTATAAGCATCACAAGAAGCTGACGGAGCAACGGTGAGAACTGTACGGAGATGTCGTTATCGTCCTTGTCAATCACCACAAAACCGTTCAGAAGATGAACACCTGTCCTATAGACTCTTGATATGTTCTCAAAATCAATATCATCCTCCGCATCATTAAGTCTGCGCCTATTCCTCCTCACCAGCCTGACCCCCAAAAACACAAATGTGATAATTAGGAAAAATGAGGCCAAAAGAACAATCCACGCATGACTCTTTTTCTCTCTGGACGGAATCACCACATCTATGACCGGAAGCGCGATGGAATATATTCTGGCCACGAATGAGCCGCTCTCTTTCTGAACCGTGATCGCATAAAGAGTCTCTCCCATTCGATACAAAGCAGCACAGGACTCCACATCAAGGAAAGTGTATGGTATCCTGTTTCCCCTTTCAACGATAGTGCCGTCTTTAAGGTTATATTCCTTCAACACCAAGGATGTCTGATAGTTATTTGGATTATAGAACAGTCCTCTTATCGTGTCGCCGGCAATGTCAAGATTGGCTGCGGCAACTTCCCCTTCGGCATTGTCAAAATCTCCGATTCTTGTCACAGAATAATCCTTAAGATTCATCTTCCACAAATCAGAGTACACACACGTTCCAAACTCCTGAAGTCCTCTTGGAGAGCCTTTCCCTCCCATTATGTATGCCAAGCTGTCAATCACTCCAACAGCACTGAGATATCTCGGAGGTATGGATAATGTATCAACTGAAGCATGACCGCTACGGTAAACGCAGATGTCGTTCAAGTAAAGATGATAACCATAACCGAACAACTGAACAAAAGATGAATCTATCGGATTGACAAAGGAATTATGATGCTCGTACTTTGAATGGCGCATCCTGCGTATGTCAGATCCCCATGCAGAACGGGTTGTATCGAAATAGACAACTACCGGAGAAGAACTGTCCATGTCCACATAGGCCAATGTACCTTCCTTGGTAACCAGAAAATCATTGGTGAAGTGTTTTGTGTCAAGGTGTTCCATAAACGGATATTCCCTAAAAGAGGCATGCTCTACAGAATATTCGAACAATTCTTTAGAGGTGATGAAAAAGAAACGTCCTCTGTCTGGATCTCCAGCCAAAAAGATTTTCTCGTTCAGCTTAAGGCTGTCCGTTTTCTTCCAGTACCTATTCCTGTCTATAACCCAGGACGGATTTGAAACGGTATATTCAATGTTATTTGTGTTGTAAAGATCCGCTTCGGAAAACAAAGGACAGCTAACCGGCTCTCTGCCGGCAACACTAACCGTCAAGTTCCGGATTGTCATAGGAGCGATGTCCGTTGTCACCTGATTACGACAATCATTCTTGCCGAAGAGCAAGACAGCATGATGATTTCGGGACTTTGTTGTGAAACCATACGTCTGTGAATCATTGGTGTTGAAAGCGATGGTCCCATCTGGGTTTTCCTTGATGCGGACTGTTATGTGATTCCATCTCTCAAGGTCGTCACCACAGATTTTCACAAGTCGGCCAAACGTGTCGGACAATGCGATATAAGGAAAAGACTTGACCGGAGTCGTCAGAAGCAGATCTATGCTGTTTGATGAATCAATGTCGATCCTGCAGATGTAGCCGAAGCATTCTCTGCTTCTGTCTATCTTGATGTCAAATTCGACCGTAAGCCCGGAGTTGAAGCCAATAGGGCTTGACAACAATGATGTTCTGGAATCAGGGTTAACATCATAAGACTTGAATGAAAGCCCTCCCTCAGTTGACGGAACAGATATAGGAGCCGCTGACATGGAAAGGCTGACGGCAAACAACAATTGCAACAAGATTATTTGAATATGTCTCATAGCGGTGACCCCAACGGAACATAACAGAATGTAAAAATAATAAAAAACGATTAACTTTACGTTGGGTAATGAATATTATCAATATCTCATAAGACACTATTCCGCCACATTTGCCGTATTGATGGCTTTGGTGCTTTCAGCGCAGGCCAGATCAGAAGATTCCATGGATCACATCGGGGGCACATTTAGAAAAAGTTTTGCGAGAAACCGTCAGTTGTTATATCTTTGCAAAATAGTAAAACATTATACTAATTTTTCTACAGATGGAGAAAGGCAAGACTGTTCCCGCGTTTTGGGGCAAGGAGGACTGGCAGGCAATCTGGATCGGCGGCATCGTGATCGTCATCGCCTGCATCGCTGTCCTGACTAAGGCATTTGATTTTTCAGCGGTTAAATTCGCCACTTGGACCCTCGGAGAGAACCTCTCGGGAGCAGCGGCTTCCAAAGTCGTTCCTTTGGCTGAACAACTTGGAGCGTGGGCATTCTGGCGCAAGTTCCTCGTGACATTCATCACACTCGGAGCGTTGTTCACCATCGGAGTCAAACTTCAGGGCGAGAGCGTGAAGAAATATATTCCCGCCATCATCGGATTGTTCGTCATCGCTCTTGTGGTACGCCTCATAAGCGCTGAATATACCCTCAACCGCTACCTCGAATGGGCTTTCTGGGCTCTTCTGGTGGGTCTTTTGATCTCCAACACGACAGGCGTTCCGAACTGGCTCAAGCCTGCAATCAAGACTGAGTTCTACATCAAGTCCGGTCTTGTCATCATGGGATTCTCCGTGCTGTTCTCCAACATCGCCAAATTCGGTCTCTACGGCCTTGGAATAGCCTGGATCGTGACCCCGATCGTGATCCTGTTCATGTGGTGGTTCGGAACCAGAGTCTTGAAAATAGGCAACAAGCCGCTTGTCATCACGATGGCGACAGCGACCAGCGTCTGCGGAACCAGCGCGGCGATCGCCACAGCGGCGGCCTCAAACGCCAAGAAGAACGACCTCTCCATCACGGTGTCCATATCCATCATATTCACTATCATCATGATGGTGCTTGAGCCTGTGATCATCAAGGCCTGCGGGATGTCGCAGATCATGGGCGGCTCTCTCATCGGCGGGACGGTTGACTCCACAGGAGCCGTCGTTGTGGCAGGTACAGCCCTTGGTCCGGAGGCACAGCAGGCGGCTGTTCTGGTAAAGTCCATCCAGAACATCCTCATCGGTTTCATCGCTTTCTTCGTGGCCGTCTTCTTCGCCACAAGGGTGGACAACACAGGAACTAAAGTGGGTGCGGGCGAAATCTGGTACAGATTCCCGAAGTTCATTCTCGGATTCTTCATCGCATCGATGGTGGCCTCTTTCCTCATCCAGCCTCTCTGCGGAGCCGATCAGGTCGGAGCGATCAACAAGGTGCTTGACCAGTACAAGAACTGGGCTTTCGTCCTTGCGTTCACCAGCATCGGACTCGACACCAACTTCAAAGAGATCATCAAGCAGATGCAGGGAGGCAAAGTGCTCTGGCTCTACATCATAGGCCAGCTTTTCAACATCGCGCTGACGTTCTTCGCCGTCTGGTTCCTCCTTTCCGGCAAGTTCTTCCCGATCCCTGTCCTTGATTAATGAATATCCCAGGCAAAAGAATCGTCAAGGTTCTTACCCTGACCATAATAGGGGCGACCGTTCTGGCCGCCCTTTACATCATGGCGCGCGGTCTCGGACTCCAGGACTCACTCGACTTCGGTGCGGGGGCATATTACTACGCCGACATCCCGGAGTTCGACAAATACACCCAAGGCACGCATTATGCAGCCAAACTGCCGTTTTGGGTCTATGTGGTCCTGTTCCTCGCATGGGGAACGCTGATGTACAAAGTCTGGAAATGGCTTGATAAATAGAATGTTGGACTATTTCCCCGCAAATCAAGAAAGCGAAAATCTGTTCTTAACGCTTTCCATAAATGGCGGCCAATAAACCAGCAAAGAAAGGGAATATTAAGATTAAACGAATATATGTCAGAGAAGGTTACGACCGTTTGTCCGGCCTGCGGAGAAAAGCACGGAATCGAAGTCTGGAACCGCATAAATGTCGGAGAGAATCCGGAATTGAAAGCAAAAGTCAAGGACGGCTCGCTGTTCGTGTGGGAATGCCCGCATTGCGGCAAGGCGAATCTTGTCCAGGGTCAGACACTTTACCACGACCCGACCGAGCGCCTTATGATCTGGCTTATGCCAGACGGAATCCTTCCTGAGGTCCAAGAGAAAGCTCTTGAGGCTCAGTTCGAGAAGATTTCCCAGACTCTTGAAGGCTACACGCTCAGGCGTGTGAGCGACATCGGCTCGTTGATCGAGAAGGTCAACATTTTCGACGCCGGACTGGATGACTGCGTGATCGAGATGTGCAAGTACATCACCAAAATGGAAATGATGGAGAAAGGCGGCGCCAAGGACCTGCTCAGCACCCCGTTCAAGTTCTACCACATCGACGGCCCGGACAACGACCTCGAGTTCTCCTACCCCCAGAACGGTCAGATGCACGGCCTCCGCATCGGCTTCAACGTCTACGAAGACTGCGCCGGCATCATCCGCCGCAACCCCTCCGTCAAGCCCTCCCCCGGCTTCTCCCGCATCGACCCCGCCTGGGTCGCCCGCTTCTTCAGGTAACCCCTGTCGCCTATGATGTAACTCAAGGTCCTTATAAGTTTATTTTCCTGAGAAAGAAAATGTTGGCTTCGTTTCTATCCAATCTTTAAGCGGCACATTATTTTTAGCTGCAAACTTACAACATATATCCAACCAAGTCTCATACATATACTTATCTCCTTTACGCAATAAAATAGGGTTAAAATCATTAATCATCATATACATTTCAGACGTGGGATGCTTTAACATAGCCTTAATATCATCAGAATACTCTACGATGATATTAAACACTTGTGCCACAGGAGTTGCTAAACGTTTTCCATTCACGTGAGTTATCTTTCCACCAGCCGAGTACAAATCTCGAACATTTGGGTTGACAACTTGATTATAAGAGCACAACCAAAGAGTAGTATTATTATACTTTGTCATACTCCTTGTTGGATTTAATGCTTCAGGAAAGAGGATCATACATTTTGTTTGCAAATCACGTTTTTCCTCTGGTTCAAGTGAACTCCATAGTTTGATATTGAATGAATGTGTAGATTCAATATTGTCGGATGTAATCCACCATGGCATTTCTTGGCGGTTATGTTGTATTGCTAGTTCTTTGTAATATTGCCTAACCTTAGATATGGAATCTGGAGATGTGCGAAATTCATCATAAGGGATTCCCATTTTTGAAAAAATGGAGTCTTTTGTAGAAATCTCCATATTAATCAGATATCTCGGAGAATGTGTAACGGCAATGTCATACAAAACATCTCGGTATGGTCTACACTTGAATTGTGGAATATTGCCTCCAAGCTTCCCAAACAGCATAAAAATATCATCAACATTCTCAACACGAGTCGTTTCTAATATACTACTACCAGTTGATGTCCAATGATCTTCCTTTGTTGATTTCACCTCTATTCCATAGTATTTTTCGGCAACAATATCTGGAAACCTTTGTCCATAAATCAATTCTACCTCACTTGCTTCAAAAGGAGAATTGGAACATGCCAATTTAATTTTTTCAACCGCACACGACTCCAAGGAGGTAGAAGTTAATTGTTTATATTCATTGGGATTAGCTAACGCTTCAGCATTAAGGATATTTTCAGTCCTACTCATCAAATCCACAAAAGCCTGATGCGCTAACGTTATATTCTTTTTTCTAATTGCTATTATGTTCTTGTCCGTATTCATTATTCAAAATATAAAGGCCATACTTCTTGAATTCTTCTCGCTATGTTGTATGCCAACATTGGTGGTACAGCATTACCTATCACTTTATACGCTCCAGATGGGCTTACCGCATAACGGTTCGACCCTGATTTATAAAACACAAAAGGATAATCAGGAGGAAATGTCTGTATAAGAGCACATTCACGAGGAGTAAGACGACGTTCTTTTAAACCTCTATTTAATTCATCCGTCATTTTTCCGCCATGTTCTTTTGAAAGTCTCCTAAACTCAATATTGCCATGATGTTCTGACCTAATTGTAGGTGCAAGGCCATCAAGGTTAATTTCTGTTTGTCCCTGACTACCATTACTCAAATATTTTGCCCCAGAATAATTTTGCTGAGTTAAATCCACTGAATTCTCCGGTTCAGGAAGATCTTGAAGCACATCCCTACAACTGACAGGTCGTGGCAGAAGAGTATTACAAACATTATAATTATGAGTTGGAGCTGGATAAGGATTATACTCATTTGGAATGTTCTGTTCTTCCAATGCAGATATTGCTTGCTGGTTCAAAGCCGAACGTTTAATTCCGATAAAAATCACACGTTCGCGTGTTTCCGGAACGCCGAAATTTGCTGCATGAAGGACTTGTGGGGATAAAACAATATAATCGTTACCATTAGCTGCAGAAAAATCACGTTGAATAATATCCTTGACATCTCCAAGACTAACAAGTCCCTTAACGTTTTCCGCAATGAACATTTTGGGTTGTACTATATCTATTACCTGCTTCATCCACATATATAGTTTGCCGCGCGTCTCTTCCGAAGGCTCTTCACTGATTCTTCTTTCTCCATTGTGAGAAACTGAAGAATCAAATCCTTTTCTTTTTCCGGCCACACTAAAATCTTGACAAGGAAATCCTCCTGTAACAACATCTATGTCTTTTGGAAAAATTTCATTCCCGCTGCGATGTAACTTAACCAAATCAACAATACTTTCTAGATGATATATCTCCGGATTTATATGATAACGAGACATATAGCGCAACCACGTTAACCGTGCTTCCTCTAGGATATCACAAGCAAATACGGTACGGAACTGATTTCGTTGTAACAAAACCCAATTATCACTTACTTTTGAATGTATCCAATTTTGATTTGCAACGGAATGGTTATGACAGATGAATCCTCCTTCTAAACCTAAATCCATTCCTCCACAACCCGAAAAGAGAGATAGTACTCTTAATGTTCCTTCTTCTTTCCGCTCATCTTGACAATTATTAAAGAATAGACTATATTGAGGATCCTCAACAATTCTAGAAAATTCTTCTATTCCTATATCCGTGTATAAATGTTTATTTTTTAGCATTTCTAATTTATAATCATTATTCTGTGTAAATATACACAAAAATTCTAAGGAACTACAATAACTCACGAAATGCGTTATATTCAAATTCGCCCGCTTCTTCAGGTAACCCCGTTTCCTTATTTGGCCAAAAGTAGGAGATTCATACGGGAACTTTCATTCGCCTTCAGCGGCCGGTGCCAGCAGTCCGTGTTCGGTAATCTTCATGATATTAGTTAGTTATGAAATCTTGCCCTCCCGATTGTCCTGGCAGCGATTGGTAACTCATTGCTAATGAACGGGTGATATCCCACCGATTGATTTTCAAGCCCTTCTGAATTGTTGCCCGGCATATAAAATTAAGCTTCCTGCTTCACTTTCAAACCTCACAGGAGAATGGATCGGTATTCACTCATATTGAGTGATTTAACTTACACGGGAGACATGAGTTTTAGAAGCACGAATGGTAAACGCGTTCTAATTTCGGGATTGACACTTATCACAGGACTGGACCTAAACCAGATAGATTCATGCCAGGCGCTTCAGTAGGCTCACGGCTTGTTCCATTGTGCAGACCACGGGCACAGGAAGATGGGGTATAGAGGGAAGAGAGGCGGATTGATGTGGCTGACCCACTCTTTCGGGGATGGGGTCGAGCACAGTGAACAGCCTCTGAACATACCCAAAAGCACATCCTCGTGCTCGTGGTTTGTGAAACAGGTAACTTTGGCCGCAAGGAGCAAGTGCTTCGGTAGGAGTCGGACGCTTCTGCAGAGCACAGTGAGCGGTAAAGTAGGATAACAGATGGGGCTTCGGCAGGGCACAAGTTCTTCGGCAGGCTCAGCGACCAGACATGTACTTCTGTATTCATAAATTAAAGGGCCGCAGAGGAACAATCCCGTGCGACCCTTTGTCGTATTAAGTAAAATTAGATATTATTCGACTCTTCTGGCGCCGTCGCTGATCACCACGTCGTAGAACTTCGGATCGTGACCGAACTTGGCAGGGAACTGCTCTTTCACGGCAGCGATGAACGCATCGTAGAGCTCGTCCTTCACCAGGTTGATGGTGCATCCGCCGAAGCCTCCACCCATCACACGTGAACCGGTCACCTCACACTTACGGGCAAGCTTGTTGAGGAAATCAAGCTCCTCACAGCTGACCTCGTAGAGCTTGCTCAGGCCGAAGTGGGTCTGGTACATCATCTCGCCGACGGTCTCGTAGTCTCCCCTCTCAAGGGCATCACACACGTCAAGAACCCTCTGAACCTCTCCGATGACATATTCAGCCCTGAGGAAATCCTCCTCTGAAATCTCCTCGCGGACCTCGTCGAGCCAAACTCTCTTGGCATCACTGAGGAACTCCACATCAGGATGGTTCTTTCTGATGGCCTTTGCGGCGTTCTCGCAGGACTCTCTCCTCTTGTTATACGCCGAAGATGCCAGTTCATGTTTCACACAGGAATCAACAAGAACAAGCCTGTACCCTTTCGGATCGAACGGGAAGTACTTGTACACCAATGTCTTGCAATCAAGACGGATAAGGCTGCCCTTCTTTCCGAAAATCGAGGCGAATTGATCCATGATTCCGCACTTCACACCGCAGTAGTTATGCTCTGTTGACTGGCCGATCTTGGCAAGTTCAAACTTGTCGATCTTGTTGTCGAACAAGTAGTTGATGGCGTAAGCGAAAGTGCTCTCCAAAGCGGCTGACGAAGACAGTCCGGCTCCAAGAGGAACATCTCCGGCGAAGACGGTGTCAAAACCCTCAACCTTTCCGCCACGCTTGATGGTCTCCCGGCACACGCCGAAGATGTAGCGGGCCCATTGCTGCTGAGGCTTGTCATCCTCTTCAAGACCGAACTCGACATATTCATCATAGTCAAGCGAGAATGCCTTTACCTTCCTGCTTCCGTTCAACTTGACCTCAGCCATGATTCCGCAGTCAATGGCTCCCGGGAAAACATAACCACCGTTATAGTCTGTGTGCTCACCGATGAGGTTGATACGTCCTGCGGAAGCGAAAATCTCGCCTTCCACTCCGAAGAGAGTCTTGAATTTCTCTCTGATTTTGGTTTTCATTTCCATATTATGTGATTTTTAGTCTTGTTCGTCAAAGAAAGCGCCCCGAAAGGAATGCTTCCAATAAGGCAAATTTAACAATTTTTATTGATTATCTACAGAATCCTCACAACAATCGGACAATGATCGCTCACTCCGCCTGCGTAACGCGGCCCTGTGTAAGTGCGAAGCGGTTTCTCCCCCGAATGGGCATTGTCCCTCGTCATAAGGAAGGGCAATCTTAAAACTTTCATTTCATCAATATGCCCGCCCGGCACAAGGCTTTCCGAAGCGAAGAACATGTCAATCATCTCCCATTTTCCTGAATATCTGATCGTTCCCTCTCCCTTTCCGGCCAATGTGGCCGCCAGGTTCGCCAAAGGATAGGGCTGTCCGTCAGTCAATATTCCGAAAGCCGGATTCTCATGAGTGTCATTGAAGTCACCCATCGCGAGTATATTCCTTAACCCTGACCTTTGAAGCGAGTCTGTGACCTCACGCAACCTCCTCAGCGCCACCACTCTTCTGTCATTCGTCTTGCCCCCGTACTTGGATGGATGATGGTTCACCAGAAAGGCCACACTGTCCCCGTCCGGCTTCCGGAATTTTGTCAAAAGAATATCCCTGGTCCGCATCGGCGGATCTACTCCGCCTCCCACTCTAAGCGGAATGGCCTGAAGCAGCTTCAGTCTGGATTCCCGATAAAGGAGCGCCACATCAATCCCACGCGGATCGGGAGAGTCAAAATGCACTATCCGATAGTCCGTCTTATAGAGAGGTGTGTCTTCCAAAAGCCTTTCGAGGACGAAACGGTTCTCCACCTCGGCGACTCCTATAACGTCCGGAAACGCGCCTTCGCTGTCCTTTATCCAGAATATTGACTTTGCTATCGCATTGCATTTCGCCATGAATCGACGTTTGGTCCAGTGCCTTTTCCCGAAAGAGGTGAACTCCGCCTCTGAATCACTGCCGTTGAGACTGTCCCTGCGCCAGTCGAAAAGGTTCTCCAGATTCCAGAACATGACAAGTGTCTGATCTTCTCCTCCAGCCGCCTTTGCTATGTTTAAACAACTATTATCCTTATGAACCCTATTAATTACAACGGCGGCCGGAAAGAGAAGAAAAACAGAGATTATGACGATAATCCTTTTCATTCCACCGACAAATATGCGGCACAAAAACGTAAAAAATGAAAAGAAACATAAAATCTTTCGTAAGAAACAGAAAAACCACCTTCTTTACCCCCAAACATCTTCCAAACAAGACAAAACAATTCCATTATTTGTATCTTTGCCAAGAAAATATAGAATTCAATAAGATATGTCATTGAAATGCGGAATAGTCGGACTTCCGAATGTGGGCAAGTCCACTTTGTTCAACTGTGTGAGCTCAGGCAAGGCCCAGAGCGCCAATTTTCCTTTCTGTACGATAGAGCCTAATCTCGGCTCGACAAACGTTCCGGACAAGAGGCTGGAGGTGCTCGCGGACATGTGCAAGCCTAAGAGCGTCGTCCCGGCCACTGTGGACATTGTGGACATCGCCGGACTGGTAAAGGGTGCGAGCAAAGGGGAAGGCCTTGGAAACCAGTTCCTTGCCAACATCCGTGAGACTGACGCCATACTTCATGTGCTCAGATGCTTCGATGACGGGAATGTGGTTCACGTGGACGGAAGCGTAGACCCTGTGAGGGACAAGGAAGTTGTGGACACTGAGCTTCAGATCAAAGATCTTGAGACGGTCGAGTCTCGTCTTGCCAAAAGCCAGAAACAGGCCACGACAGGCGGAGACAAGGACGCGAAGAAACTTGTCGCCCTTCTGTCACGCTACAAGGAAGCCCTCGAGCAGGGCAAGTCGTGCAGGTCCGTCGAGTTACTCAACGAGGAGGAGGCCGCCATGGCCAAGGATCTGTTCCTGCTGACCAACAAACCGGTGATGTACGTCTGCAATGTGGACGATGCCTCAGCCGTCAACGGCAACAAGTATGTGGAGGCCGTCCGCGAGGCCGTCAAGGAGGAGAACGCCGAGATTCTCGTCATCTCCGCCAAGACCGAATCCGAGATCGCCGAGATGGATTCCTACGAGGACCGTCAGATGTTTCTGGAGGAGATGGGGCTGAAGGAATCAGGGGTCGTGAGGCTGATCCAGGGCGCTTACCACCTGCTTGGACTCCAGACCTTCTTCACGGCCGGATCAGACGAGTGCCGCGCCTGGACAATCCACAGGGGCGACAAGGCCCCGAAAGCCGCCGGTGTCATCCACACGGACTTCGAGAAAGGCTTCATCAGGGCCGAGGTCATCAAGTACGACGACTTCGTCACACTCGGCAGCGAAAGCGCCGTCAGGGCGGCGGGCAAACTCGCCACGGAAGGGAAGGAATATGTCGTCCAGGACGGCGACATCATGCACTTCCTCTTCAACGTCTGATTTCTGAAGGGAAGTTCAGATCCTTACGATTACTTAAGTCCGCACGCATTCGATGAGAGATACTCTGTTTCTGATTGTCGCAGTTCTGCTTTCCGCTTCGTGCAACAGAAGCGTCAATCAGAAATTTGCCGAGCTTGACCGGGATCTCAAACGCGCGGACACCTACATGGAGTCGTTCCGGCACAGAGCGGATTCCTTGGAACACGAAATCACAGCGAGTCTGCCGGATTCCTTGAAGTGGAATTTGTGCTATGATCTGTTCTCATCGTTCATACACATCAATCTGGACTCGACCCTGTACTATTGCAATAAGCTGGAACGATACGCCTCAAACGAGGATCTCGCCGCAAGGACTGTCGCATGCAGGCTGAACTGTCTGCGTTTGTCGGGGAAAATAAAGGATATGGCCTCGCTTGCGGAAGAGATAGATGTCTCGAAGGTCTCTCCTGGCTTTCTGTCGGATTATTATTTCCACCTCCAGCGGGCATTTGACAGGGTCTACGACTCATTGGCTGTCAAGTATATTCATGAATCAATCTCCAATCCGAACGTCAGCCAGATGATGAAGGCAAGGATGCGGGGATTGCTTTGCATCCGTGCCAAAGACATCGAAGGGACATTGGAGCAATTCCGCATCGTGTACGACAACGCCGACACCTACCACATGAAGGCGATGGCGTCATTCAACCTGTCACGCGCGTACCAGAAAGTCAATGACGAGGACAACGCCATCTATTGGATGACAGAGGCCGCCATCAACGACATAAAGGCACCTTGCAAGGAATATGCTTCCTTACCGGAACTGTCCATGATGCTCATCCAGACCAACCGCTACCGGAGAGCGTCCTCTTACCTTAACATCTCGATGAAAGACGCCATCGGCGGACAGTGGAACAAGAATGTGTTCAATTATGCCGAAGGACAGATCTCCATAGCAAACTCCATGAGACACAGCGCCAATGTCATGATAGTCTGCATCGTTCTGCTGATCATGTTTCTTGTCGTTATCTGGCTGATGTATGTAGGGGTGTTCCGTCAGAAGCGCGAGCTTCACAGAATAAACGGAATAATCAGCGAGATGAATAATCGGCTGACAGACGAAGGCACCATCAAGGAAGCCTATCTGTTCAGATACATGGCGCTGGCCGTGGAATACCTTGGAAAGTTGGAGTCCTACAGACATGATCTGCGCCAGGCTATGAAAGAAGGTGGCATGGACGCGGTCAAGGCAATGCTTCGGGCCCCGGAACAGCGCAATGTCTACAAGGAATTCTACGAGAAGTTCGACACTACCTTTCAGAAAATATATCCGGACTTTGTCCCCAAAGTCAATCTCCTTCTAAAGGAGGAGGCACGGTTCCGCGAAGGGATCCCTTTCTGTACGGATCTCCGCATCCTCGCCACCATCCGTCTTGGTTTCCATGAGTCAAGACAGATCGCCGCGTTTCTCAACGTCCCGGCCACATCAATCTACACAAGAAGGTCGGCGATAAGGCGCTCCGCAATCTGCAAAAAAGAGGAATTTGAGGGGAAAGTACGTCAAATCATCTAAAAAACAACACTATAAATTTTAAGTTAATAGTTTGTGTTACAAACTATTAACTTAAAAACACATCTAAAATCGCCGATCCCGTCAATTAAAACGGTGTATAAATGCCGTAACTTTGCAATCGTGACATGCAGCACGAAAACTGATACACTAATATTCAAAAATCAAAATCATGAAACGATTGCTTTCCATCCTTTGCGTCACAACGGCGGCTTTCGCCATGTTCTCCTGCACAAAGGAAGACACCAAGCCAATTCCATTAGAATTCAATGTGCTCAAAAACGGGAACACGATTCTCGACAACAAGACTGTCATTGAACTTAATTTCGACGAAAGCACAACATTCGACCTCACCATGTCAGGAGTCGCCAGTATCGAGACTGAAAAACCAGCCGGGTGGGACTGCGCCGTCATCAAAAGCGAGAAAATCGTCAATCTCAAAGCCCCGTCTTCAAGTGACTCCGAAGCCGAGAGGGAGGGAGCTATTATATTCAAGGTATATGACGCCGACGGAAAACTCTTTGAGCACAGTTTCGATGTCAAGGCGACCGAGGCCGCGATGTCATTCGAGCTCACTGACATCAATCTCGAGGAGACACTGCTCTTCAGACAAGGTGGAACCCAGACCATTCCTTTCTCGGCATCCAAGAACGTTGTCTCAATAAAGTGCGGGATCACAGATGGTTGGACAGCCACGGCGGACTTGGATTCCAAGATGGTAACCATCACGGCACCTGCCGAAGAAGGCATGAACGAGGAGGGTGAGTTTGTCCTTGTTCCTGTGTCAGCATTCGGGACGGAGGGTGAGGCTGTGACCCTTAAGGTTAAGATTTCCAGGGATATTCCTGTCATGACATTCGCCAAGACGACCTATGGTGTCAACGCCGGCTCCTCCATGGAGATTCCGTTCGAGGGGAGTTACGTGTCAAATGTCAGCTTCGAGAATGTCCCTGAGGGATGGAATTTCGAGGCCGATGTCAAAGCCGGGAAGATTGTCGTGACGGCTCCTGCCTCCGGAGCGTCCAGAGCCGAGGTCACCGTAAACTACGAGTCGCCTGTAGGGCTTGCCGGCGAGGCCAACACAATCTGTTGCAAATTCTTCGGAATAAATTGTGTGGAGGATCTCCACGCCCTCAGGTCAGCCATCGACAATGCAGTGGAGGAAAAGAATTCCGACATTGACGCCTATCTCGTGAACGGCGAGGTGAGACTGAACACAGACCTCACCATCACTGACGCCGACCTCATCCATGTTGACGGATCGACCGCAGAGAAGTCTCTCGCGGACCAGCGCAAGGCTGTGGTCAGCAAATTCTGCAACTATACCTTCAACGGCGGCGGACACACCGTAACGTTCGACATAAATCCTGACTACTGCCGCTTTGGATTCTTCTACACATTCGGAGCGCTCTATTCGGACGGTGTGAAAGCCGGAATCACCGTGGATGACAAGACTCTTCTAAAAGACATCAACTTCGCCGGAACGATAAAGATCTCCTACACCACGACCGGAAAGAGCCAAGGAATGGCCATCGCACCGGTAGTTGTCTACAACAAGGGCGGCAAGATGCAGAACGTCAATAGTTCCGTCGAGTTGTCAAGCACGAGGGATGACCTTGAGAGCCTGGCTAACAACGACCTTATCAAACAAGGACAGATCGGCGGCATCACTTCCATCGACCAATTCGGAAGATGCGAGTACAAGAACTGCACATTCTCTGGCAAGATAACAATTGACGGAGGAATCCAGAACATCGGAGGCATCGTTGGCTACGCCGACAACTATGACGGCAAAATGCTTCAGTCCGTGATCACAGGGTGTAAGAACACCGCTGATTTCAGCATACATCAGAAGGCCGGAATGCACTCTGACGCCTACATCGGTGGTATCCTTGGATCATCGCGGACAAGCCAGCCGATCATCACTGACTGCGAGAACAAGGGCAATTTCAACATCGATCTTGAAAACGGCTTTGGATCGGTGCAGAGCTGCGGAGGAATCATCGGTTCCGGCTATGGTACACTGGTCCGCTGCAAGAACTACGGGAACATCACTGTTTACGAATGTGCGAAGAACGCAAGCGGCAACACCGTCAACCGTCGTTATGGTGGCATCATAGGAGGTCCTGGAACCATCTCCACAAGCAAACACGGTGAGAATGTATTCCGTCACAACCTTGAGAACTGCGAGAATCACGGAAACATCAAAGGAGCGAGTTCGATGATGGGAGGAATCGTGGGACGAAGCGAGAAGAACACAGGTGAGAAAGCGATATTCAAAGGTTGTGTGAACTACGGTACGGTCGAAAGCACCGAGCAAGTCATGACTATGGGCGGCATCGCCGCTGTCTGCAACGGTGGTGATTTCTACAATTGCATCAACCGAGGAACCATAAAGGGCGCGATCGAAAGAGACGCGGCCGGAATCATAGGCAGCATCGACTGGTCTGACGACAGGCACGATTGGACTATAGACGGATGTGAGAACTACGGCAACTTTGAACTGACGGGAGAGAACAAGTCCGGAGCCGTCGTGGCTGGCATCGCCGTACACGCCAAAAACGCAAAGGCCAGATATTCAGTAACAAACTGCAAGGCAAGCTTCAGCGTCACCGGAAGCAACCTTACCAAAGAGCCGGCTATCGGAAAATACGGCAACGCGATCATCAGCGCGTTCACCATTGACGAAGCCACAAAGAACAACTGTAAAATCAATTAATATTCCATGAGAAAATCCATCGTAAGAATTTTTCTCTGCCTTGTGGCGCTTATCCTGGCCAACGTCTCGATGACGGCCCAGGACAAGCCGTTCAATGTGAGCGGCTCAGTGCTGGACGAGGCAGGTTATCCGGTCATCGGCGCCGCCGTCCTCATAAAGGGAGAGCGGACAGGCGTGATCTCAGACGTGGACGGAAAGTACAAGATCGATGTGCCATATTCAGAAGCCACTCTTGAGGTTTCCTGCATTGGCTACGCTCCACAGACCATCAAGGTGGCCGGACGGCATAAGCTGGACATTGTCCTTGTCGAGGATGTCAAGGCGCTTAGCGAGGCTGTCGTGGTAGGTTACAACGTCCAAAGGCGTGAGACCATCACTGGAGCCGTCTCGACGATAACCACCAAGGAACTGTCGCAGTCCCCTACCGCGAATGTCAACAACGCCCTGGCCGGCCGTCTCCCGGGACTTATCGTCACGCAGCACGGCGGCGGTGAGCCTGGCTTCGATGTGGCCAACGTCAATGTGCGTGGTGTCTCCACCTATGGCGGCGGAACAGCTCCTATCGTGATCGTGGACGGAATCGAGCGTGAGATGAGCTACATCTCCGCCGACGAGATCGAGACTTTCACCATCCTCAAAGACGCGTCAGCCACAGCGCCTTACGGAATCAGAGGCGCCAACGGAGTGATCATCATCACCACCAAGCGCGGACGTGAGGGCGAAAAGCCGACAGTTGATTTCAAGGCATCCATCGGAGTGACGGAGCCGGCGAAATTCCCACGTTATCTTGGTTCGGCGGATTATGCCGTACTCTACAACGAGGCTCTCATGAACGACAATCCGGGAGTTGATGTCAACACGCTGTCACTCTTCTCTGGCGAGGCGATCGCCAACTACCGCAAGGCAAAGGGCGACAACTCGGACGGACTCGGCTACGACTGGAACTACTTCGACTACATGTTCAAACCGGCGGTCATGCAGGATTACTCCCTGTCCGTAAGAGGAGGAACTGAAAAGGTTAAGTATTTCGTCCTCGGAGGCTATTACAACCAAGGTGACAACTACGCCTATCATGCCCCTGAGAAAGAGAACGGATTCTCCCGTTTCAATTTCCGCTCCAACATCGATGTACAGGCCACAAAGCGCTTCTCAATCTCTGTCGATCTGGGAATAAGGGTGCGCCAGACAACCTACCCCGGAGCCACAGCCTCATCTCTCATAGGACTCGCCAACACTCAGCCGTCGTACCTCCCAATCGTCATCGAAAACACAGGAATAGAGGAGAATGAGCTCGATTTTACCAACAACGGAGGAATGCTTCTTTACTGCGATGACCAGATGTACCGCTACAATGTCCTCGGACAACTCAGCCACACCGGCTACACAATCCGTACAGACAACGACATCAACGGCTCCATCCGTCTTCGCGAGGATCTTTCGTTCATCACCAAAGGCTTGTCGCTTGAGGGACAGTTCTCTTACGATCAGTACAACGGAACCTCCAAGGGGAACAAGGTCAACACATTCTCACTTGGAAACCTGACCTTCCCGGGCTACGCCACGTGGAAACTCAAGGGTGAAAGCGTGGATGTGTGGAAAAACAACGCCGGATACTGGGCGAAGAACGGAATATTCGAGACCGCCAACACCAGGACAATCGATGACAACTATTCCCGCTCGCTTTCCAACTACACGACTGTCTCAACCTACCGTTTCCAAGGCAAGCTGGATTGGAAGCGCAAGTTCGGTGTCAGTGAAGAGCACGATGTGACCGGGATGCTTCTGGGCTACCTCCAGAACAAGAGCAAGGGCAGCGATGTAGACTACCGCTACTGTGGAATCTCTGCCAGAGTCACCTACGCCTATCGCAGCCGCTATCTTTTGGACGCGAATTTCGGCTACAACGGATCCGAGGCCTTCGCGCCCGGAAAGCGCTTCGGGTTCTTCCCTGCCGTCTCCCTCGGATGGGTTCTCAGCAGCGAGAACTGGATGAAGGGTCTCAGATCTGTTGATTTCCTCAAGGTCCGCGCTTCCGCCGGACTCGCCGGCAACGACTACATCAGTTCGGCGCGTTTCGCCTACATCCAGACCTACAACAAAGGCAAGGAATATATCACCAACTTCGGGGAAAACTCCAAGAACTACTCTTCGTGGTACGATGAAGGCGCTTTCGCCAATGAGGATCTGACTTGGGAAAAGGCGATGAAGTACAATGTCGGAATCGACCTCAAGATGTTTGGCAACAGGTTCTCGTTGAATGTGGACGCTTTCTACGAGCATCGCTATGACATCCTTACGAACATGGCTGGAGAAGACAAACTCGGCTTGCCGGCGATCATCGGACAATCGGCGACCTACACCAACTCCGGCATTGTGGACAACAAAGGCATCGAGCTCGAGTTCGGCTGGGCTGACCGCATTGGCAGGAATTTCAGCTGGTACATCAAACCGAATCTCTCTTTCGCGCGCAACAAGATCAAGTTCTGCGAAGAGATCTCCTATGTCTCTCCGAATGGGGTGGACTGCACATGGAGATATGCCACAGGTCACCGTGTCGGTGAGAACTTCGTCTATGAATTCGACCACTTCGTGGCCGACCAGACCGAAGCTGACAAACTCAACGCCGCAGGCTACCAGACATTCGGCACGCTAAGTCCCGGAGATGTGGTCTACAAGGATCAGAACGGAGACGGAGTCATCGACAACTACGACCGCAGGGCGATGGGCAACCCACGTATTCCTGAACTCCAGTTCGGAATCCCCGTAGGATTCAGTTGGAAAGGACTTGATTTCAGCGTCCTTCTGCAAGGCTCAACCCTTTGCTCGGTAATGCTTTCCGGAGCGGCTGTCTGGGATTTCCCGATCTATAATGTGACTGCGATCGGCAAGGTGAAGCCTATGCACCTGAACCGTTGGACCCCGGAGACAGCAGAGACAGCCACCTACCCGGCCCTGCATCTTGGAGCCAACTCGAACAACAAGAACTCGCATTCAAGCCTGTTCCTCTACGACGCCTCCTACATCAGGCTCAAGAACGTGGAGATCGGCTATTCCCTGCCGAAAAAATGGATGAACAGGATTAATGTCCAGAATTGCCGCGTCTATCTTCAGGGACAGAATCTCCTGACCTTCGACGGGTTGTCTGACGCTGATGTGGATCCCGAGACAAGGGACGGAGACGGAAGCTGGTATCCTATCCAGCGAGTGTTCAACCTCGGAGTTTCCATCACACTCTAACTTGTTCAAAACACATTCAAGACAATGACATCAATGAAAAACATATTGAAAATCAGTGCTGCCGCACTTTGCCTTATCGCAGCGGCATCCTGTGACGGCTATCTGGACAAAAAGCCGACCGACATCAAGACAGAGGCCGACATGTTCAGCAGTTTCCAGCAGACTGACGAGCAGATCACCCGCCTCTACGCCCTCGCAAAGGCTTCCGACAGGCCTCTTGCACAGATGCACCACTACAGCGAGTCTCCTTGCTGCGACGAGGCCGAGTGCACATCGACCTCTGAGGCCAACAATCTCACAAACCGTTGGAACGAAGGCGATTGGGAGCCAGGTTCGGACATCTGGAAGAAGACCACGGCCACAGGCTCCTCAAGCGCCAGCAACACCACCGGATGGTGGGCGGGAGTATATTCAAACATCCGCAGGGCCAACAAGATTCTCGAATGCATAGAGACCTACAACACCCCTGACTCCCCTTCCGAGCCTGGCACACTGATGAACCGCGTCGGAGAGGTTCTTTACATCAGAGCCTACCTCCACTACATCCTGCTGCGAAACTATGGAGAGTGCATCTATCTCGACCATTCCATCAAGCAGAGTGACGACAGACATTTCACCCGCGAGGATGTGTTCACGATCGCACAGAAAATCTGCGATGACTGCGATGAGGCATATTCAAGAGTCCCGGCGCAGAACAGCGGACTGAAGTTCGCAAGAATCGACAAGGGAGCCTGTCTTGGACTGAAGGCTATGGTACGCTGGATTGTGGCGACCCCTCTTTACAACGGAGGCATCGACGGCAACGGCACTTTCCCTTTCACTGACAACCGCACTGGCAAGGAGCTGTACGCCAAATATGACCCTCAGCGCTGGGTGGATGTGAAAAAAGCCTGCGACGAGGTCATCAACTTCAGCATCGAAGGCCGTCCGAAGTACAATCTCTATCAAGGAGCCGACAAAAATGACTGCACCGACAAACTCGGCAACAACACAAGTGCGTCGATGGTTCCGAGAAGGCTCTGGGAACTCTTCGTTCCGGAGACGATGGAACCGCTCAAACAGGAATGGATCTGCTTCTGGCTCAGAGACAAGTCTGCCGGTTGGTGGGGCGACAACTATCCTCCGTCACAAAGCGGCGGCGGCAGGGAGATGCCGACACAGGATCAGGTTGATGAATATGAGTTCATCGGCCCGGACGGCTACGGCTACCCGATCTACGCTCTCAAGGAGAACCACGCCTCGCTATACAATGGACTTATCAGCGAGTCCGCTCTGAATTCCGGCTACGACGACGCCAATCCTTACGTCAACCGTGATCCCCGCATGTACCGCGACGTGATCTATCACGGCTCGACATTCAAGAGCACGGTGATCAACACGGCGTCAGGACCTGACAAGATCAACGCCGCCAATTCGACAACCACTGGCTACTTCCTCCGCAAGTTCTGCGACGGTTCCCACAACAAGGCCGCAGGCTCAGGCGCCGGCGTGCTCCACTGTCCTCCGGCATTGCGTCTTTCGACCGTGTACCTTATGTGGGCCGAGGCGGTGACTCGCACAGAAGGACCGAACGCCGAGGTCTACAAACGGATCAACGAAATCCGCAGCCGCTCGTTCATGGCCCCGATGCCGCCTGCCACAATGTCCAGCAAGGAACTTATGCTCGACTACATCGCAAGGGAAAGAAGGGTTGAGCTTTACCACGAGAAATGCCGTTTCTGGCAGTGCCGTTTCTACCTTGAGCCAGCCCTTGAGGCTGCGAAGGACAGGCAGTGGGAGTCACTTCCGGGAAGTACAAATGATGCGAAGGCTCAGGAATATTTTGAAAAATATGGAGCGTATCCTAAGACACAGCATAGGATTTGCGGCATGAGGCCGGTCGAGGACGCCGGAGGAAAGATTGTCATCAACGGCAAGAAGTACCGCATGGAGCGCTATTGGGTAGAGAACCGTGTGTTCGAGTCAAAGCACTATCTTATGCCAATTCCTGTCGACGAACTCCAAAAAGCCGGCATCCAGCAGAATCCAGATTGGTAGTTTACTGAAAGATGAGAATAAGACAATTAAGCGTTTGTTTGTTGATACTCGCCGCCCTTGCGTCCTGCTCCAAGGAAAATCCTTCCTCAGGAGCGGGCGGAGGCGGTGAAAAGGAACCGGAAGAAAAGCCGTCGGAGATCACGCCGGACAAGGGCATGACCCTCTATGGACTGGTAAGCGACACCGACGGAAAGCCTGTCGAGGGTGTTGTCGTCAGCGATGCCTACACCTGCGTGAAAACCGACTCAAGAGGTGTCTATCAGATGAAACGCGCCCGTGACGCCAAATTCGTGTTCATCTCGATGCCTTCAGGCTATGAATGCGCGACGCAGAAGGATTTCGGGAATATGCCCCTTTTCTATCAGAACTGCAAGTCTTTGACGGGGACCGCATCAAGTGTCTACAGAGCGGATTTTTCTCTTTCCAAACGCAAACATCAGGACAACAGATTCACCCTGGTGGCCATCGGAGACCCGCAGCCGGACTACGACAGTGATGTAGAGCGGTTCCGAAGCGAGACCGTGGCTGACATAAACCGTGAGATCGAGAGGTTTTCCGGCTCTGAGACCGTCGCCGTTGCTCTCGGAGACATTATCGGAATCGACGAGAACCATTCGGGAAAACGGCTTACGAAGATGAAAAAGGTTCTCGGGGAGATCGACGTGCCCACCTATCACGTCATCGGCAACCATGACAAGGACAAACTTTCCCCTGACGGACTGACATTCAGCAATATAATGGGGCCTCTCTACTATTCGTTCAACGTTGGGATGGTTCATTTCGTCATCCTGGACGACCTAAGGTTCTCCGGAAACACGGACTACACGCTCGGTTTCACAAAAGAGCAATATGACTGGCTGGCGCAGGACCTCTCGTTTGTTCCGAAGAACCACAAGGTCGTGCTCTGCTTCCATGCGCCGATGTACAACAACTTTGCGAAATATTCCTACGCCACACAGATCTTCGAACTCGTCAAGAACTACAAGGATCCAATAATAATGGCCGCCCACACCCACAACTACAAGTACAGCAAGAACAAACTGGGGATGAGGGAATATATTCTCAGCACCGCCTGCGGCTATTTCTGGAGAGCCAACCATGCGACGGACGGCACTCCTAACGGCTACTACGTCTTCACGTTCGACGGCACCGAGATCAAGGACATGTACTTCAAGGGCACGGACTGGGACAAGTCACACCAGATGAGAATATACAGGGCCTCTGACAGTTACACGATCAGCGGAGGCGGAAAATATTCCTTCTCGGACGATGGTTTCGGCAAGGATGAGATCGCGGTCAACGTGTTCTCAGGAGGGCCGGACTGGAAAGTCAGTGTCTACGAGGACGGAACCTTGACAGGTACCGCTACATACCTTGAGAATCAGTACGACCGGTGGATGTGCGGACTCTACATCAACCACGCCTACAAATGCAACAAGCTGGAGGACATCACCAAGGCCAAGCACATCTATCGCTACAAACTCAAGAACCCGGACACCCGACAGATCAAGGTCGAAGCGCGGGATCCATTCGGAAACGTGTTCACGGAGACCTCTGTGGTCGGAACGAATGACTTCTCTTTGGCTGAGCCCACCCTCCAGAAAGGGCTGAAAGACGGAGCTGACAGGCCGTACACCTACTTTTGGTGGAGATAACATCATTGAAAGACAATAAGATATTCATACTTTATGAAGAAAACAATTACATTTTTCGCGGCGATAGCACTCGCCTTGATTTCTGTGGCGCAACCTAAACCGGGTTCATTCGAACAGACATGGAAAAAAGGCCCTCAGTGGCTCGAGAACGCCGTGATATATCAAATCTACCCGTCTTCCTACAAGGATTCAGACGGCAACGGCATCGGTGACATCCCTGGAGTCATGTCCAAGCTTGACTACATCGAGAAACTCGGAGTCAATGTCATCTGGTTCAATCCCCTCTTTGTTTCCGGCTGGGTTGACGGAGGCTACGACGTGATAGATTTCTACAAGGTAGACCCACGTTTCGGTACTAACACAGATCTCGTGAATCTGATTTCCGAATGTCACAAAAGAGGAATAAAGGTGTTCCTCGACCTGGTTCCAGGGCACACATCCGATCAGCATCCTTGGTTCAGACAGTCCATGGAGGCGGACGCCAACCAACGCTACAGCGACTATTACATCTGGAGCGACCGTCTGCCTGACAAGCGCGCCGAGGATGACCTCAAGAAGATGCTCGCTTCAGACAATGTGATGCAGAACACCATAGGCAAGTGGATGAAGTCAGACGCTCCGAGAGGAAAGTACTACATGAAGAATTTCTACGCCTGCCAGCCGGCCTTGAACTTCGGTTACTACAATCCGGATCCTGCCAAGCCATGGGAGCAGGGAATGGACGCACCGGGACCGAAAGCCGTAAAACAGGAGATGAAGAACATAATCGAGTTCTGGTTCAACAAAGGTGTGGATGGATTCCGTGTGGACATGGCGGCCAGTCTCATCAAGAACGACAAGGACAAGAAGGGCATCATCGAATTCTGGCGTGAGATACGCGGATGGATGGACACCGAATTCCCCGACCACGTTCTGATGGCCGAATGGGGCAACCCTAAGTACTGTCTTGCGGCCGGATTCAACATCGACATGGATCTTAACGGAACCAGCACAAAGATCCGTAGGATGTATTTCGACAAGAAGCATCAGGCCGACGGAGGCAGCTACTTCTCCCTGAACGGAGGACAGCCGTCCCTGAAAGACCTCTACGGCAATCCTTGGCCTGAGAATAAGATCGACACAAAGGATGACGCCGCCAAGATGCTCAAGAGGTTCTACGATGAGTACAGCGACAACATCGCATGGACCAAAGACTGGGGCTACTATGCCAACCTTACCGGCAACCACGACCATCTCAGATTCAACATGGGCGCAAGGAACACTCCCGAGCAGCTGAAAGTGAGCATGGCTTGGATCATGACCATGCAGTTGCCTATTCTCTACTACGGTGACGAAATCGGAATCCGCAGCCTCGCTGACCTTCCTAACGTCGAAGGGGCCGACCATAACGGAAAGGAGCGGACCGGCGGCCGTTCTCCGATGCAGTGGGACGGCAGCGTGAACGCCGGATTCAGCACCTGCGACCCTTCCGACATCTACATCCCTGTGTGTCCTGAATGGACTCCGGCCACATCCTATCCGCTGTACCTTAAGTGGAAAGCGGACGGATGCAAGAATCCGACGGCCAAGGGAGAAATCACCGTGGCCTCACAGGACAATGATCCGGAGTCTCTCCTCAACTGGACCCGCGCGCTCATCAAATTCCGCAAGGAAACGAAAGCTTTCTGGAGCAGCAGCAAGTGGAGTCCTATCTACAACGAATCTGTCCCATACCCGATGGTCTACACCCGCACGGACGGAACGGAGACCTATCTCGTGGCCCTCAACCCGACCGGAGTCAAGCGCACCGTCACAATCCCTGCCCAGACATCAGAGAAAGCCGGGAAAAAACTCGATCCTGTCCTGATGGCTGGCAAAGCCTCCTACAAGGTAACCGCCAAGGGAGATGTCCTGACGATGCAGCCAACAAGCGCCATGATCGTGAAAGTAAACCGCGGCCGCTAAACAGCAATCTAATTAACCGATCCCATAATGGAAGCCCAGTCGGAGATGCCGAGGGTGGACTTGTAGCGATCAAAGACAGTGTCCTCTTCGGCTGTGCCGGCGGCTTTCCATACGTACCACACCGGCTTGGCCGTAAGGTTAGCCATACTGCTCTCAGCAAAGGAGCGAAGACCGATCCTGAGTCCGTCCTCATCCTTGTTGTCAGCCCAGTTATGCCATTGCATGGCGTCGATCCCGTCAAGCTTGGAAACCTTTTTCCAAGCCCAGGCACCACCGGCCGCCTGAAGCTCCAGGTCCGTCTGCGAGTAGGAAGGCGAATTAGTCCCCTGCTCTGAAAGGAACAGCACACGCTTGGTCGTACCCTTGTACAGATTCTCCTTCTGTTTGATCCAGGAGTCAATGACCTCCAGATTCTTGAAGGTTATGTACCTTGTGGTCATTGAATATGTCGCCTGCGTGTCGTTGACCCAGAAAGAAGGCTTTGTGAGATCCTGTGGATAAGGATGATAAGCCACGCCCCAACGGAAATCCCCCTCTGCGTCAGAATAGGCGACAGTGGTCTCCAGCATTCTCTTCGGAGTGTAATCGCCGTCCGCCACAGTCCAGCAGTGGGTGTAGGAACCAAGCACGGAAGCGTTCTGGTCGTACTGACGGACAATATTGTAGCAGATTCTCATGGATTTGATGTACCTGTCCATGTAGCGCATCATCGGCTGGCTGCCCATGTTCGTCCACTGGCTGGCGTGATCCACCTCATTGTGCATGATCCAGTGCGAGATCCTCTTGTCAGGCGTGCAGTGGGTTGAAGCCATGTGCTCAAGCGCGGCGGCGTAAAGATTGAAAGCCTCGGCGGTAGTCATGTCCGGCATCGAATAGTTGCCACCATTGTTCTCAGGATCCTTGAATATGGAATTGGACGGGCAGAGGATTATGGCGGACACCACAATGCCTGTCTCGGCGGCCTTGGAGGTGATGCGGTCCACATTCACCCTCATGGAGCCAAGCTTGTACGATTTTCCTCCGTAGGAATAACCCGAGCCCTCTCCGGTAATATAACTGCTCAAAGTCACATTCATCGTTATGCTGCCGACGTTCATGTCCTTGCAGTCCTGAAAATAAAGGTCAGTGGTTCCGGCTCCGAAGCCTTTCTTGTTCTTAAGAGGAAGTGCGGCCGGAGTGGCCTTGGGAGCTACCTCATCGGCATAACGGGCATGGGAGTCAAGTGTCTGACTGCCTCCTTCGACCTTGACAACAGCCCATTTCGAGAACACCTTGTCATACGTTATCCCCTCTCTGCCCTGCGCGATCCTGTCGACAGTGACGGTGAAACTCTGGCCAGAGATTGCCTCTGTGTAAGGAAAAGTCTCCAATTCGGTGACATCCTGCCAAGGGGTAATCTCGGCAAGGACATAGGTGCCTGACCCTCCGCATGAGCCTTTGACGATGACCTTGTCGGCGGTCACATTGACTTCTGTCACCTTGGAAGGATAGTCCTTCTTGAGATAGCTCTCAAGGTTTGAGGCCATCTTCTCCTTGGGATCCTTAGGCTTCACAATAACGTCTGGCTCAGTCTTTTCCTTGCCACAGGAGCTAAGTACAACCAAAGAGAAAAGTGCGGCGGTAATCCACCTTGCTGAAGTTGTTTTCATGTTCGTTTTATTTTATTTTATTTTGTCCATACGAATCTATAAAAGAATATGGTTTATTCACCTTCCTCGGCCGCGCGCCAGTGCATCAGGCGGACAACCACCGTCTCTCCGGCTCCGTCACCGATGTCGAAACGGACAAGGTCACCAGGAGCGCCATCCCACCACTTGAACGCATTATTGTTTGGATCAGTTTTTACCCATTCATCCGCCATATTCATCTTGAATGTCTTCCATTCATCAGTCTTTTTTATGTCGAAGAATGTCTCTACTCCTCCAGCAGGTCTTGGAGCGCCAGGTTTCACCCAGAAGAACTCACAACGGAGGTTTCCAGTAGACTTGTACTGGAAGACAAGAACTGTACCAGCGGCTTGCTTCTTCAAAGGAGCAAGATGAACCCAAGAGTCACCACCCGTGGTTTCAAAAGTATATTCGGATGGATTATCCGGATTGCTTTGCGTGATTTTGAGGTTATTAACGGTGGAAGTTGGTGTCATATACTCAATCTCAGGATAGTAGGTAGGATCGTCATCCGGATCCGGCTGAAGCTCAAGCTCGGACTCCTTGGCGTAATGGGTCGCCGCGTCCGCATAGTAGGCGCAGAACTCGGTGATGCTGACACGCTGCACGCTCGGGAAGGCGATAAGAAAGTATCTTGTATCTATCGGTTCCTTTAATTTGTAAGCATGGTTATAGATGTGCTCAGGATTATATTCAAAAATGCCAAGATTGGCGGCTTTGGACATATCAGTCACCGGCTCCTTCGAGTGGAAAACCATAAGGGCCACAGGCTGGCCGTCACGGTCCTTTGAATTACCCACCAGCTCAAACCAGTTGATCCTATGTACCTCACCAAGATCTATGGCTACCCACACGATGTCATTGTTGGAGCCGGACCAAGCCGTTGTGACATCATTGTCCAAAAGCCTTGCGGGAATATTCTCACCCTCAATGCCTGAAGCGCCTACGGCCGTCATTCTGGACTGAGGGATCTCTCCCCTTTCCGGAGTGACCTCGATCACTTTCGGGTCGGAAGTGTTCTTGCCGCTCTCGTCGGTGGCAGTGATCGTCACGCTTGTCTTTTCCACAAACGGGAATATCTCCACACTGCCTCCCTCGTCGCTTGTTCTGGTCACTGTCTTCGTCTCCCCCGCAAGGTTCTTGTAGGAGATGCTTACGGTGACAGGGACATCATATTCATTGGTCCAGCTGATCACCGCTCCCTCGACTGTTGGAGTGGCCTCTATGGTCTCTGAGATGTACTTGAAGGCCTTGGTGGCATCCTCCGGAGCGCAGGAGACGGTCTTTGGATCTCCATAACGCTCGTCAGAGGTGTAAGGCGTCACCGTAAACTCATAGGTCTTTGTGTCGGCGAACCCACCGATTCTGACAGAGGTGTGTCCCTCGCCCTTTTCAGGATCGACACTGTAGACACTGACCTTCCGCTTCACTTCCTCTCCGGAAGCGTCCGTGTAAGTCACAGTGGCATAGTAATAGTCACTTGCTGAGGGATTGTCCCATTTGAGGACAACCGCACCGATTCTTGGCTCGGCCGTAAGATTCGACAGGACTATGTCGCCATCCTTTGTCATTCCTGAATCATCCTTGCAGGAAAAGAATATGGCCGAGCAGGCGAGCAATATCAAGTAGATGATTTTCTTCATGTTCATCAATTTTATCCATTCACAATTCTGACTCTCCACTACCATCCCGGATTCTGCCAGTCGTTCCCGGTAAGTTCCAGAACTTTAGAGACTTCCGTAAGATCTATCGGGTAGAGAAGGTACTTGTCCGCGCTTGTAGGACGTTTGTCGAACGCAAAACGCTCGTAGGTGAGGTCAGCGCCTGTTCCGGACACCTTCATTCCGGTCACCACTGAAGATTCACCGAGAGCTTTCCAGCGTCGCAGACTGAAATAACGGTCAGCCTCAAGGGCAAATTCGACCCTGCGGTCGTTACGGTACCTTTTCTCGAAATCCGCGACAGTTAGTCCGCTTGGAATCTCAGGCATTCCGACCCTTGCGCGGACGGCGTTGACAGCTCCCCGGGCGGACATATTCAGACCTGAGACGCTGATGATCTCGTCAGGTCCTGCGGCCTGGTAGGCGACCTCGGCGAAGTTGTAGTAAAGCTCCGCAAGGCGGACAACGCGCATATAGCCGTCAGAATTGGAGTTACGGTTGGATGCGTCGTGGGCGTACTTGCGCATGTAGTAGCCAGTGTGGGTGTACCTGATGCTCGTGGAGTTCAGTCCGCAGTTGGCTCCGGAGACTGTGGAGATCTCATCCGCTCCCCTTACACTTCCGTTGTAGAACACAGTCGCATAGAAACGAGGATCCCTGCCCTCATAAGGCTTGGCATCATCATAGCCTGATTCTGTGTTGATGATCGGCTTAAGGTGCTGATCATCCTCGTAGCCCGTGATCGCCGGCTTTCCGTTGGCCATCTCGTAGGCATCTACAAGTTCCTGGGTAGGACAGGTGCCGGCCGTGACGCTTCCGCTGACAATCGGCACACCGCAAGACGACCAGACTGCCGTACGTGTGCCGCCATAGATGGTTTCCTTGTCCTGTGCCCTCATGTCCTCAGGGTTGTAGAGGAAATATGAAGCGTACGCATTGCACCCGGCGCTCGCCGTGGTCCAAAGGCTGTAGTCGTTGGCAAGAACCTTGGCGAGGGCGTCAGCGGCGATTTCGAGAGCCTGCTGAGCGGTATAGCCACCGTCTCCCATCAGAGGACTGATGATGTAAGTCGCTGTCTCGCTTCTGATCGCCTGGGCAAGGGCCTTGGTGGCCATCCCCCACTGCTGGGTCAGATAGACATATGAATATGCCTCCGAATCATCAGTGGCGACAGCTGCGTCACAGTCAGCCAGAATTTGTCTGGCCACTTCGGAAACCGTAGCCTTCTTGTCAGTGGAAAAATCGTGATTGGTGCCAAGATCCGAAGTGATCAACGGAATCTGACCGTACCTCTTAATAAGCTGGAGATAGTACCAAGCCCTGAGAGTCAGAGCCTGAGCCTTCCAACCCGCTCTTTCCCAGTCCTGCATCTCGGCCGTGGCATCATCGATGTTGGCGATGAACACATTGCACTTGCGCACTCCCTCGAAGTAGTTGCCCCAAGGATTGCCGTCCCAGTTATGGTCGGCGAAATTGCTGGACGTGATGTCTGAATTGTACCAGATGTCGTACGAACTGCCGGCGGTAATCTCTTGACTGTTCTGCGCATCGTCTGTGAAAGAGCCGACATTGACCGATGGATCCATCACATAATTGTAACAAGAATTGAGGTAGCCTCTTGTCCTGTTGCGATCCTTGAACACCTCGGACATGTCGATGGTTCCGTTGGTACGTAGATCCAGAGCGTCCTGACAGGCAGAAAAAACCGCTGTGGCCGCCAATGCAAGAATAAGTATGCGGAATTTTTTCATGATATTCATTTTTTCCATTAGAATGTGAGGTTGATTCCAAGTCTGTACATCCTATAGACAGGGAAAGCGGAGCAAGAACCCTCGACAGGAGTGTCATTTGTCTTCATGCCATCGATAGTGAAGAGGTTCTGACCGCTCAGATAAACCTTGAAAGCGCTGGCGTTAAGGAAGTCGCAGACTTTCTTAGGCATCTTGTAGGAGATCTCCGCGGTCTTCAGGCGCAGGAACGAGGCATCCTTGAGAAGATAGTCGTTCGCCTGGAGATTGGTCGTGGCTGTCGTGGAAAGGGCAGGGAAACCGATTTCCTCATCGTTGAGCCATTTCTCGGCCGTCCAGGCTGACTTATGGCTTTCAGTGAACACTCCATCGTAGGCCGACTGGAATGTGAACAACTCACTGTAATTTCTCTTGTACCCACCAAGTCCCTGGAAAAGGAGGTTCACCTCGAAGTTCTTGATGTTGAAGCCGACATTGAAAGCGAAGTTGTACTTAGGAAGCGAACCGTTGCCGAGAGGAGCCATGTCCTTCTCGTCGATGACGCCGTCCCCGTTCAGATCCTTGTACTTGATGTCTCCAAGACGCGGAGTGCCGAATGAATATTTCGGGCCGGCATCGATCTCTTCCTGGAAATTGTACAGGCCGTTGCCGTTGCTGTAGTCAGTCAGGTAGCCCCAAGACTGTCCGAGAGGATAGCCTTCTGTACGGTAACGGTAAGCGTAGGTGTCATTGTAAGCGGTTTCGCCTATGTAGATGACCTTGTTCTTGCTATAGTCAAGATGACCGGCAATGAACAGTCCGAAATCAGAGTTGAAACGCTTTCTGTAGCTTACAGAGAGTTCCCATCCCTTGTTCTCGAACTCACCCATGTTGGTGATAGGATAGGCTCCAAGAGGAATACCTTGATAAAGAGGAACTTTCGATGTAGAGTTAATCACTCCATTGTTCAGTTTCTCCCTGAATATGTCAAAGGAAACCTGGAACTGGTTGGCTATTCCTAGATCAATCCCGACATTAGTCTTGTAGATTTTCTCAGGCTCAAGATTAGGGTTACCATAAACAGATTCATTTGTGTAATAACCAAGGTAAGGAATCTTTCCGCCAGCGTTGCTGTTCACCTGATCCTTGTAGGCGTACCTGTCGAATCCGGTGGCGTCGTTGCCGGTGACAGCATAAGAGCCGCGAACTTTCAGCAAAGACAGCCAAGGAATATTTTCCTTCACGAAACTCTCGTTGGAAGCGATCCAAGCCGCTGAAACCCCTGGAGTCCAGATGAAGCGGGTCTTTCTCGGGAAATAGTCTGATCCCGAATATCCTGTCGAAAGCTTGACGGCATATCTCTTGTCAAAGTCATAAGCCACTTCCGCTCCTGAATATACCCGCCTGAAATCGTAGGTGGCGCCACCGGCAAGGTTGTCGAACACCTGATAGGTCATGTAGGCGTTGGCGTTCAGATGATGCCTGCCGAAATCTCTCTGCCAGCCTGCCTCTCCCTTGTAAGAGAAATAACCGTACAAGGCGGTTCCTTTAGCATAAGTCAGGTTCGTGTTGATCGTGGTTCCGTAATGGGTGAACGTAAGGTCGCTCCAATCGTTGTCACGGATGTACCTGGCGTAGTCCTGAGTGTTGGAAGTGATGGAGTTGATGTAGGAAAGATAACCCACGCTGCCACCAGCCCAAAGCCCCGGGGTCAGAAACGAAAGGTCAAACTTCAGCCCGGCCTGGCCGTAGATGTTGGTGTTCATCTCGTTGTTGTAGCCGGTGCGGTTCAGGAAGCCGTAAGGCGAGAAATTGATGTTCGGAGTGGTCACCACTTCCCCACCAGCGTCAATCACATTGCCATCCTCATCCTGAATTGTAGGGGTCACAGGACCATAGATGAAAGAAGGCATACCCGTGATGATGGTGTACAGGGTCTCGTTGCAGTTCACGGCCCCTCCAGGTGTGTGAGCCCTTACGATGGAACCCGCCAGATTCGCCCAAAGACTGATGTAGTTGTTGATCTTCACATCGACATTGGAGCGGAAGTTGATCCTGTATTTCTCATTGTCAGCCTTGTAGGCCGTCTGATCAGCGTTCCAGAAACTTCCTTGGCGCAACACGTTGAAGTTGGAGTAGAACCTCACGTTCTCGTTGCCTCCCGTGGCATCCAGAGCGATTCTCTGCTGATTCGAGAAATCACGGACGAGCATGTCGTACCAGTTCGTGTTCGGATAGAGGTCGCTGCCACCATCCTTGAAGCCTTCTACAGCCTCTTTCGAGAAAATATGGTACTCCCCCAGCCCGTCATTGACAGCCGCCTGGTTGCGGAGGTTTGCAAACGTGTAGGAGTCGAAGCTGTGGATTCTGGTTGTAGGCACCTGCACCGTCTCCGAGATGTTCACACCCACCTTCAATTTGCCCGGAGTGCCGCGCTTTGTGTTGATGACAATCAAGCCATCGGCTCCTTTCACGCCATAAATCGCCTGAGACGCTCCGTCTTTGAGAATGGACACAGACTCTATCTCCTCTGGGGAAATCCTGTAGAGAATGTCGTGTGCGAACGAGTCGTAGAGGATTCCGTCAATGACCACGCTGGCGATTCCGCCAATGACCACGCTGGCGATTCCGCCGTGGAAAGTGGAGTAGCCGCGCACATACATATTCAGAGACTCGTAAGCCGGCTCAAATGTTGACTCCATCGTCGTGAGTCCGGAGAACATTCCAGAGAACGTCCCTTGAAGACGTGTCATCAGAGATCTTCCAAGTTTCTCTCCCGAAGCCGTTGAGACAGCGTCGGATAGGACTTCCCTACTCTGTTTGGAAAGACCTATGTTGACATTCTCGGCAAGGTTGTGGGCGTCATCCTCAAGGGTGATTTCCATCTGGGAGGAAGCCTTGGCTGATGCCGGTTTGAAGCCAAGGAGAGAGAACTCCAACTCACCGGCTTTGTCAACCTTGGCCGTGTACTGTCCGTTCTTGTCCGTGATGTACAAGTCCTTGTGGTTGGACGAGACGATCACGCCGGGCAACGGGTTACCGTAAATGTCCCTTACGGTACCGGCGACAGTGATGTCCTGCGCCTTGACCTGCATTGATGATGCTCCAAGCAGGAGAAGCGCCGCTGCCGCAAATATATTCTTATTCATCATATTCGATGCAAATTAAGTGTTCTGAATTATTCAACCATTACCAACCAGGGTTCTGCCAGTCCTCACCCGTGATGGCCCTCATGTTGTTGACCTCGGTAAGAGGAATAGGCATCTTGAGCCATTTATTGGTGTAGCACTGACGCTCCTTGATGTTAGTGCGCTCGTACCTGTAAGAACCATCATTCATGTGGGTTATGCTTACAGCTGTAACCCAACGGTCAGTGGCGGAAAGATCCCCGTCAGGTTCACTCCACCTGCGGACATCAAAGTAACGGTTACCCTCAAGAGCAAGCTCGACCCTTCTTTCATTGCGTATTCTCAAACGCAGGTCATCGCCGGAAAGGCTTGCCGGAAGACCAGGCATACCGGCACGTGTACGCACCTTGTTCACGTATATGATGGCTTCATCAGCGTGACCAGCCTCCATCGCGGCCTCTGCGAAATTCAGATAAATCTCGGCAAGACGGTAATCCTTATGGCGCGCACCGTCAATTCTCATTTCTTTACCACTGTTCGGATGCAGGAATTTTCTTTGGTAATATCCGGTTCTTGTAGCTAATCTACTTGAAGTTGAACGACCTGTCATAGGTTCAGGTTCATTCTTGATGCTTCCTGAAGCATCCTCGTAAGAGTCCCATGTGGCAATGGTCCTTGTCATAGTACCCTCGCCTTGCCCCAAATTTTCAAAAGATGTAGGTGACGTGGCATAAGACCAGCTACAGTATCTTTGGGATCCATTGTAATAGATTGTGGCATAAAACCTCGGATCGCGATTTGCGTAAGGATTATTCTTATCATAAAGAGTCCCCTTATTATAATTCGGTTGAAGATGTTTCTCGTCAAGATAAGGCTTGGAGAGATCCAGCACAGGCTGTCCGTCAATAGTCTCAAACGCATCAACCAGTTCTTGCGTAGGGCATGTCCCTGCTTTTGCGCCTATTATATAAGGAGCGTCAACATTAGCCAAATCATTATTAGCCCCAGCCTTCAGTTGATAGATTGTCTCCCTGTCCGCAGGATCAGCAGTATAGGCCGCTGAATTGCAGAAATATTCATTGAAGTACTGAGATGCCAATGTAGGAAGATATGCCTTCTCGTCACCCCATACTGCCGCCTGGTTCAGTTTGTCATAAAGGGCGTAGCCGTTGCTTTCAAGAGCCTGCACGGCCGCCTTGTTCACTGAATACGCCTCCTCCCAATAATTGTTGCCATTATTGTACAAAGGACTCGCCGCAAACAAGGTCATCCTTGACTTTATGGCCCAAGCCACAGCCTTTGTCATACGCATGACCTCGCTGTCAGTGGTAATCCTCCAAGGCAGCTCATCACAAGCGAGAGCAGCGTCGCAATCCTCGATGATGAACTCGACCACGTCGTGGAAAGAACCGCGCTCAACCTTTGAGAAATCCTCATCATAATTGTAAGGTTCCCTGATGATAGGAAGAGAACAGCCGAACCACATAAGAAGCTCCGAATAGTAATACGCCCTGAGCACGTGAGCTTCCGCTGTCCATCTGGCACGGTCACTCTCAGAGTTCACATTAGCGGTCGGAATATTCTGAAGAAAAACGGCACAGTTACGTATTCTCTGGAAAGATCTGGACCAAGACACTGTCTCTGTCGGTTCCGCCCCTTTCATTGTGGAAGGAAAATCTGATGACGTGGCGTTTCCGTTGTAATACAGTGACGAAGGAGATGTGTAAGACGACTCAACATCGTCGGCATCCCATGAATCATCGCACCAATTGACCGGACCGCGGCTCCAGAAATAATAATAGCACCCCTTTGCATTGATGCTCGAATAGCATGTGTTCAGATAGTACATCGTCTTGTCGTTGTCCCGAAACACATCCTCAATGGAAATTTTTCCGGACGGAGCCTCATCCAAAACGTCAGAGCAGGCTGACAAGGATGAAAGCAAAAGGCAGCAAGCCGAGATATAATAAAGTGAATTTTTCATATCATTCCAGCGTTTAGAAATTAATGTTGAGTCCAAGACTAACGTTTTTGGTGATAGGATAACCGTAAGCGTTATTCTGCTCAGGATCAAGGTGAGTTATGCGCAGTCCATCCCACACAAACAGGTTCTGACCACTCACATACACCCTAAGAGATTTCACCCCCGCCTTTGACAAGTACTTTTCCGGAAGTGTGTAACCTAACTCAATGTTCTTCAATCTCAAGAACGAACGGTTCTGAATGAAGAAGTCATTTGCCTCATGGCTTACGCTCTTGTCCACTGAAAGGGATGGATACGAGATTTTCTCTCCATTCTTATAACGTTCCTCAGTCCAAGCGTTCCTTGTCCACTCAAAGTAAGTTCCTTGTCCGGTGGATTCAACCACACCCTGACCGGAATAGTATTTTGAATATCTTCCCAGACCTGAGAACAGAACATTAAAATCAATCCCTTTGAAATTCAAGCCAAGTGAGATACCATAGTTCATTCCAGGAATGGTTCCTGAATATCCGATAGGAGAAATATCCTTCTCGTCGATGACGCCATCTCCATTGACGTCCTTGTAGACAAAATCACCAACCCGAGGAACTCCAATTTCATATTTATGATACCCATTGATCTCTTCCTGTGATGTGAAATACCCTTTACCAGGAGAATTCCAATCGATGAGATACCCCCACAACTGCCCAAGACGATAGCCTTCATTGCGGTATTGGTAAGCATATTCCTCGGATCTCATAGCCTCATCATATTCTATGATCTCATTGTCATTAAAACCAAGGTTTCCTTTGAGGGAGAACGAGAAATCCTTATTGAAAGTGTGGCTGTAACTTGCTTCTATCTCCAGTCCGTGATTCTTGACTTTTCCCATATTCACTTTAGGAATATTGGAAGAGCTTACTCCCTGGAACGAAGGAATAGTATGCCGTGAGATAAGAATCTGGTCACGGTTTTCCTTAAAATAGTCTATGTTCAACCTAAAGTCCTTCAATAGACCTATTTCGAGGCCGACATTCATTTTTTTAGACAATTCCCAAGTGATATTCTTGTTTCCGAGAAGTCCTTCGCTGATTGTATTGCCGCCAAGACCACCTGCGAAACTGCCACCGGAAGCGACTTTAATATCATCCTGAAAAAGAAATCTGTCGCCACCTATGGAATCGTTTCCGACAAGTCCGTAAGAAGCACGGAATTTCAACCAGGTCAGATACTTGTTTTCTTTGAGGAAAGACTCGTTACTGGCTATCCAGCCAATAGAACCAGAAGGGAAGAGGCCAAACCTCTTGGACGGCGCGAATTGCTCGGAACCGTTATAGCCAAGGTTTCCTTCGACCAGATACCTGTCATCGAATGAATATGTAGCCCTGACAGCTGTTCCGATCACATTGTAAGGAATGCCAGCCGATGTCCCTTCCCAAAATCTTCTGTAGGCTGTGGCCATGGCAGTCACATCGTGCTTTCCAAACTTCCTTGCATAGTTGACTGAAGCCTGAGCGTAAATCTGGTAGTTTGATGATTTCCATGAAGACATAGACAAAGCCTGTACACCGCTGTCATCTGATGAATACAACAGAGTCTCATTATCATAGTCAACCGTCACATTGTACAGAGTCTCTTTCTTAAGGCCTTCAAGAACCCCTCTGTTATACGTATCGTACGCAACCATACCATTGACACTCAACCCTTTGGTAACAAGATCACTAAGATTCCAATTAACAGAGAACTGGGTGTTCAGGTTTTTCCTCTTGTTAGTGTGGAATCCCCTGCGGTTGATGATCTCGAATGCTGAGCGGTCAAGGTAGCTATAATTGACAACTCCACCACTCTCGACACCAAACAAAGAATTGGTTGTAGGGCCAGGAGAAATAGGAAGGATTGTCTGCGACTGATAGATAAGGTCGGTTATCATCCATTGCTGGGCGCTGTCATTGGATGGATTGCCATAAAGATTACCCACGGCAGGCATATTCACATTCTCTGCGTATGAAGCGATGTTCAATGAGGCCGTGAGGTTCTTTGTGATGTGGAAATCAAGATTTGAACGAAGACTGAGCCTGTTCATGTAGCACTGAGGATCATAGCCAAGGAAATCAGGATCCTCGGTGTTCAGATTACCGCCTTGGTGGATATATCCAACATTCACAAAATAATTGACAAAGTCAGTTCCTCCGGAGATGTTGGCGTTGGCACGTGTCTGAGGAGTGTTGCTTTTAAGATACATCCTATAGTAATCGTTGTCGCAGTAGACTGCCCTTCGGATCGCCGCTTGATTCTCATAGTCCGGCGATGACGGATCCAAGCCAATAAGAGGATTCTTGTACTTAGCTATTATCTCGTCCGAATACAATGCTTTGCGGCCACTGTTCCGCAAAGCCTCATTGCGAAGCTCGCAGTATTCCCAGGAGTGAAGCCTGGAAGGCTCCTTGGTGAAGGATGTCCAGCTCTGGTCGACCGAAATGTTCAGCTGAGCCTTTCCTTTCTGTCCCTTGCGAGTCTGGATAAGGATCACACCGTTCGCCCCCTGCACTCCGTACAAGGCTGTCGCCGACGCATCCTTGAGGACAGAGATGTTCTCCACCTCATTCATGTCGATAGTACGGATGTTGTCACGCTCCACACCATCCACAAGGATCAGAGGGCTCTTTCCGTTGGTCGTGGCGGCTCCTCGGAGGTACATCGTGGCGCCATCTACACCTGGCTGGCCACCGCCGCTTTGCATGGATGTAAGACCAGTCACACGGCCTGCAAGGGCGTTGTCCAGACGTGTGGATGTGGTCTTGCGGAGGTCCGCTGAGGCGACTGTCGAGATCGCGCCGGTCACAGATAGTTTCTTCTGCTGGCCGAACGCCACCACAACAGTCTCTTCCAGCATCTCGGAGTCAGGAACAAGACTCACAACATAGTTGGATTTGCCTTCAGGAAGGATCTGCTCTGCGTAACCGATACAAGAGACAATGACAGTCGCTCCGGACGGCACTCCCCCAAGAGAGAATGTACCATCAGGTCCGGTCATCGTACCATTGGTCGTACCTTCAACGATGATTGTCACGCCAGGCATCGGCTGATTGTTCTCGTCAAGCACCTTACCGGTGATTGTTCTGCCGGTCTTCTGGGCGAAGGCGGTGCCTGTCCCGACAACCATCAGCATGAGAACAGCCGCTATCGCCGCCTTCACTCCCGAAAGGCAGGACGCAACTTTTTGGATTCTTTCGTGCATATTGATAATGTGTTGTTAAACTACCAGTTTAGCATAATGCCATAATTCAAAGGACAATTGAAAACTAATAGTTCGTTTTAACGTTTTTAAAGATAGTGACAACAAAGAATATCTTGTATTGACTGTGACAATATTTGCAGTAGAAACGACAAATATAAAAGTACAGGCACAAAAAAAGGAATAACCCTTACCGGATCATTCCCTTTTTAATATATCAGTATGATTTTCTATTAGAAGAATCGTGCCCTGTGATCCTTCACATCCGCATCCATCATCATGACAGGAAGAATCATCTGAGTGCTGTAGTTGTTGATCTGGGCGGCGTTGTTCTTGGCGTCATCCTCAGTGTAGAATGAACCTGTGTCACGTGAATTGACCTTGAACACATAGGTTCCGATGGTTCCTGCCACAGAGCAGATCTTTCCTTCCGGAGCGACTGAGACAGCACCGATGAACTTAGGATCGAGTCCCTGTCCGGCGAGAGAGGCGAACCTTACGTCAACCCCTGTGCTCACAGAAGAGTGAAGAGTGTCAGCTATGGCCTGAAGGTCACCAAGACCCTGAATCTTCCCGGCGATGTCGGCAGCCGCCTTCTCGCTTGACTTCTCGGCATACAACTGCTGACGGATAGCGTCTTTGACCTCGTCAAGCTTCGCGATGCCTTCCTTGTGGATTCCGGTGACAGTGGCGATGAACAGATAGTTGTTGTTGACAGTGATGATCTCGGAAACCTTTCCTACCTTATTGTCGAACACCCATCTTGTCACTTCCTTGGCCTGGGAGATAGAGCCATAGTTGGAAGTGGCCTCGGTCACCTTCAAAGGATGTGAGTAGATACCCATTGAATCAACGGCAGCCTTGTAGTTGTTGTACTTGCCGGCGGCGATCTTTGAGAACTTGCTGGCCTGGGCGTAGTAACTGTTGAATGTCTCACCGCTTGCGAGGGCGGTCTTCTCAAGGATGGCCACATGCTTCTTGGCAATCGGGGCTGTCCTCTTGGAAACCTCAACGATGTGTGTTCCATACTGTGTCTTCACGATGTATGGCTTGCCTACCTGGGCTGTAAGGACAGACTCAAAACCAGGAATCATGTAAGTCTGGGTCATCCAACCGACGTTTCCCTGCTCTCCGTCAGCGGCACTTCTGGTGTCAGCTGAATATGAGGCCGCAAGATTGGAGAAATTGCCACCTTTCGCGAGCACGTTGAGAAGGCTGTCCGCCTTGGTCTCAGAACCTCCCTGAAGAAGAATATGCTTTACATAGACCGAATCAGGAATCTGTGCTGTAGCCAAGACCCTTGCGGCATAGAACACATTGCCCTGGGAAACTATAGGAGATGTACCACTATTGTTGTTGTCGACAAACTCGCTGATTTCCTTGTTGACTGTGCCAAGCTCACCTGCCTTGTACCAATACTCGTTGAAACTTCTCTCAGAGTTTCTGGCAAGGAAAGACTTCATGTTGTCTGTCGTGGAGAACTCATCGTAGATCTTGCCCATGGCCTCGTTGGTGGCGTTGATGTCGCTCTCGGAAGGCTTGACCTCAAAGACAACATATTCAATGTCCCTTGAAGCGCCCTGCCTGAACATCTTCTTGTGGGCGTCGTAGTACTTTCTGATTTCCTCGCCGCTCACCTTGACGGTGGTGTCCTGTCCATAGTTAGGAACCATCACGAAGTCAACATTGGTAGTGTTGTTGTTCTCAGCGATAGCTCTTTTGAGCATGAGAGGGTTCTGGAAGTTGCTCTGAGTGAACAGCGAACCATACTTGGCATAGAACTGCTGTGTGTAGACAGTGTTCTGAAGATAGTTCCAGTACTCTCTGATCCTTCCGGTCTGATCCTGTGAGACTCCGTTGATGAGATTCTGTAATGCATCCTTGGAGAAACTGCCGTTCTCATCCTGAAACGCAGGGTTCTGAGAGATCACAGGGGAGATCATGTCTCCGGCGAGAAGTTCCTTCATTTCTTCCTCACCAACCCTGATCCCGGCGGCTTTGGCGTTCTTGATGAACAAGTATTTGTCCAGAAGGCTCTGCCAAGCGGCGTTGCGTACCTGCTCCTGCTGCTGCTCGTTCTGTGCGGAAGATCCGGTCACAATCTCGTTGATGGTGGTGAACTTTTCAACATCCTGCTGAAAATCAAGGTAAGAGACAGTTTTTCCGTTGATTTCGCCAACATCATTCCTTGAGGACATCGCATTGAACGCCGTCTCAAGGGTCTGAGGGTCGATAATGAATGACAAAAGGGCCAAGGCAATGATGATTGACACTGCCATGCCGGCCTTTTCGCGAGTTTTTTGAAGAATCGCCATTGTATATTACGTTTTTATAATTTTCCAAATAATAGGTATTGGGGTGCGAAGATAGTGATTTTAATTCAATTAACCACTATTTTTTAAGCAAAGGGCCAATAAAGTTTACAGAATCTATGATAACTTTGGTGGAATCCTGCACTATGACAACATCGCTGTTGAAAGCCTTGAATATCCTGACATTTCTGGCCATCTCGTCAGATCTCATTCCGAATCCCTGCAGGAATCCGTCGTTGGAGAACATCCTGACATAGCAGTCCGTGTAGATTTCCTTGTTGGCCTGATCCCAATAAAGGGTGTCAGTCTCCAAAGTCTGCTGGTTTATCACATTCTGGACCACCACGTTACCGAAAGCGGACCAATATTCTTCCTTGGTCTTTTTACTTTTGAAATGCTTGGCGTTGTTGGAATGAAGCACCGTTTCCAGCATGTCATCATCAGTGTAGGCGAAGGCGTGAAGACCTTTTGGGAACAGTTCATAGGAACATGTGTCATTCTCATACCTCTCCATCACGTCCGCCTCGGCCCTCATCTGGATGCTGCCGTTCTTTGTCTGCACAACAAACATACTGTCAACCGTCTGAACCGGAGTCTCGGCAAGGTTAAGCCGCTCCGCCTCGGACAGTTTTCCCTTGCAGGAAAATACGATGAAAGCAACCGCCGAAGCGGTTGCAATCATCTTGAAGCTATGTATGTTCCGTTTCAATTCCGAATTACTTCTGTGTCCTTACGGTTGTGGTCGCACGCATTCCTCCACAGTTGACCTGATAGCTCTCACCAGCCTGAATACCGTACATGAAAGCCTCACTGGCCACTGGATAATATACACTGTAAGCCGAGATGAGCTTGTTGCAGTCATCGGTCAAGGATTCGTCAGCAGCCTTGGCTTTCTGCAGATAGTCGACAGCCACCCAGTACTTAGCCCTGCTCTCCACCTCGTTTCCGGAGCAACGGGTCGATGCCCAGATCGTAGCGATCAGGTAGTAAGCCTTTCCTTGATGGTCAGGCTTAAGGTCAGCTGCCTTCCTGGCATAATCAAAAGCCTTTCCGGTAGCATTGTTTTTCAGGCAATATGTGGCAAGCTCGATCAGATAGTCAGCCTTGACAGGATCATCCTCGGCGCAAAGAGAGACAGCCTCCTCAAAGTACTTGATGGCGACATCAGACTCATCTTTTGCGGAATGGAGTTTATAAAGATAGTAAGCTGATGACGCGGAAGGTTCGTTCTGATGCATCTTTGTCACAGCCTTGAGGAAAAGGTCGTTGTTCTGGCAGCCTTCAGTGGAGCCAAGCATCTTCACGATGTTGGTCACGAGATCCATATTCTCAGGATCAGCCTCATAGCGAGGAGTGAACAGCGCGATGAGATTGTCGCAGCTGGCCACCTGACTCGTGATGAACAGACCCTCGATGTCGGACTTGATCTTTGCGTTATCCTCGGCATTGCCTGATTTGTCAAGCAGGGCGATGGCGTTCTGGTAGGTGTTGATGACATCCTCGGCACCGATGGCTGACTTCTTGTAAAGCTCGATCGCCGCATTGAGATCAAGGAGAAGAAGACTTGGCTTGGTGTTCTCCTGATTGATCTCGATGATCTTGTTCAGCTGTTCGTAAACAACCTGAGGATCCTTGAAGTACTGGGTAATATACTGACCCTTTGAGTTATAGGCCGCAACCGCATACTTAGGATAGTATTCAGCCCTAAGATCGTTAAGGGTAAGGACAGTGTCAATCTTAGCCGCGCGGGCCTGTGCGTCCTTAGTCTTGACGATTTCCTTGCCCATGAGGGTCATACCGTTAAGAAGCATGTTCTGGCTTGCTGTAGGAGGGCAGATATTGAATGCCTTTCTCCAGTTAGGAAGAGCCTCAGTGTAGTTCTTCTGCTTGTAATACTCTTGATAGTAAGACAGATACTTGATGCATTCAGCGCTGTCAGCGCCATACTTTCCTTGAGCGGAAACCTTCGTTCCGAAAGCTGCCGCCGCAAGAGTCAACAGTACTAGTGTAATCCTTTTCATGGTTTTGTATTGTTTTATTCTTATATTCATTAATTATACTTAGGTTTCAGGAACCAGATGTCGAAGATGTTGATTCCAATGTTGAAGTTGACGTATCTCTCCCTCACCATGTTGCCTGTCAGCGAGCCTCTCTGCCCAAAATCAACCCCAAGGGTGAGCCCGTTGCTCCAACTGAACACAGGCAAAGTGGCTCCCAAAGTGACTCCGACCGCATTTATGGAGTTTCCATCCAGCTTGCAATACGCCTGATCCCAATAGGCTCCGGCGCGGTAAGTGACCCTCTTCCGATAGTAACGGATGTCGTTTCTGTTCGGAACGATCGAGAAACCGGCCCTGACAGACTGAGAGGAGGAAGCACTGAACACGGCGTTGCCTACACTTGCGAAACCGGGAACCTTGTTCATTCCGCTGGATCCCCAGTCGGAGCGTATATAATTGATTTCCGCAGTCCACTTGTCACCACCTTTGAAAGCTATTCCCAAACCAAGCTCTCCGGCAAGCTTGACTTGTCCGCCCAGAGTGTCAACATAACTTCTCGGCGACGGAGTGGAATCATTGATGGATGATATAGACTGGATCTCGTACCTTTCAACCTCACCTTTAAGGTTTGTCCCAAGCCTGTAGGTCGCGCCTGCCACAACAGAGACATTCTGGGTGAGATTTGTCTCGTACTGCACACCAAACTTGGCGGTGAAAGCATTCAGATTCATGTTGAATCCGCTGGAAATGCTCCTATAGGTGGATTTGGACATGGTGAAATCATTGGTCTTGGTAATATTGCCGAAATAGTACTGGCCCTCTACACCAACTGAAAGCCCCTTCGCTACATCCGCGCCGGCGCCAATGAATATGTTTGTCATTCCACCGTACCCCTGTACCGTGTTGTTGATCACTCCTGTGTTCGCTATCACCGACGGATCCGTGACCTTTGACGTCATCTCATAGCCGACATCACTGTACGGAGTCACTCCAAGATACATGGCGATTGACTTGTAGACAGGAAACGAGATCACAAAATCGTAGAAATTGAAAGTGTTGTTGCTGGACTTAAGGTCATGCTGCGCATAGTATCTGTTCCCCTGCGCTATGCCGAAGTCAGCCATGAAAGACTTGGATTCCCTTGCGGTAACCGCGGCCGGATTCAGGATGTTGATATTCCTTTTGTCCCTTGTCGCGACGCCGACTCCACCCATGCTCTTGTTGTAGGCTGTCCCCTGCTTCGAGATCTCGCCTATTCCGAACATTGAATATGGAGTATAGGCATTATAGGCCTCATTCTGGGCGGACAGAGGGAACGCGCAGAACGACATAACCAAAAACAGGAGTATCTTACTAACCTTTCCTTTCAACATAATACTTGTCAGCGATTAAGGCTAACCCCATCATTACAAGATTGCAGACTGCAAAGATGGAGTTTTTCATTCTTTTTGCAAAATATAAAGCGTCTCCACCCGTAAAAACAACAATTTTTTCGGGAAATAAAGACAAGTAGCCCGTTATTTCAAACATTATGCCTGACACTACCCCCGACTCGATGGAAGACTTCAACGAATCTCCTGTGGTTCTTACCGAAAGGGGAGTGTCAACCAACGGAAGGGTTCTTGAATATCTCGACAAGGACTTGAACCTCGTCCTGAAGCCGGGAGAGATGTTGCCACCAAGATATTCCCCGTCAGGCTCGATGATATCTATTGTCAAAGTGGTTCCGAAATCAAAGACGATGCTGCCTTTTCCTTTGAAAAGGTGCCTAGCGGCGATCACAGAGGCTATCCTGTCAGGAGACAGATAAGAGGGAATTGAATATTCATCCGCTATTCCTGTGTGGTTCCGGTCAAGGATCAGCAACCTCCCGCATTTCCGGCTTAGCCTTTCCTCCTCGGCATGACTGATGTCGATGGTGGAGGATATGACCATCACCGCAGGTTTTTCTTTTCCTATCAGCGAATCCACATAGTCGAACATCTTTTCGCCCTGATAACGGAAAGTCTTTCCGAGGGTGATTCCTTCGGACCAGGCCGCCTTGAGGGCCGTGTTTCCTATTTCAACCAAAAGATTCGGCATTGTCTAAAACGGGCAAACTTTCAAAGGTAGTAATTTTATTTCAATTTATTGAGAGTCTGGAGAGCTTTCGGCAAAGAATCTATCCCACGGCTGACAATCTTAAGCTTCCCTTCCGACTGCTTGAGGTTGAAAAGCTGGTCATTGGCGTTGATGTTCTGTAATATTCCCGAAAAGACCTTTGACTTGTAATAAGGAGACATCTGGTTGGCTATGAAGAACATGATCATCATTCCGTTCTTGATGATGATCTTCTCGAATCCGAGCTTTCCGCCAAGATTCCTAATCTTCACAACATCAAAAAGATTGTCAACCTCGGAAGGCATGTCTCCGAAACGGTCCACAAGCTGCGACTTTATCCTGTCGATCTCCTTGTCGCTTGTCATGCTGTCAAGCTGCTTGTATATTCTTATCTTCTCTGCCGTTATGTCTATGTAAGAATCAGGGATCATCGCAGGCTGGTCGGTCTCGATCGTGCAGTCCTCGACAAATGAGTCGTCGGTGTGAGCCGTGGATATTCCTGTCTCCACTCCCAACTCGTCCATCGCCTCGGCAAGGATTTTCTGATAGGTCTCGTAGCCCATGTCCATGATGAATCCGCTCTGCTCTGCCCCAAGAAGGTTTCCGGCTCCCCGGATGTCCAGATCCTGCATCGCTATGTTGAATCCGCTGCCGAGGTCGGAGAACTCCTCGATGGCCTTGAGCCTTCTTCGCGCGTCATCCGTGATGGTGACAAGCGGAGGCACGATCAGGTAGCAGAACGCCTTCCTGTCAGACCTGCCGACACGGCCGCGGAGCTGATGCAGATCGCTAAGCCCGATGTTCTGCGCCTGGTTGATGATGATGGTGTTGGCGTTCGGAATGTCCAGTCCATTCTCTATGATCGTGGTGCAAAGCAGCATGTCGTAGTCTCCACGGATGAAGTCCAACATTCTGTTTTCCAGCTCTTTCGCTTCCATCTGTCCGTGAGCCACACAGATTTTCATGTCAGGAACAAGCCTGTGCAGGATCTCATGGATCGAAGGCAGTTCCTCCACCTTGTTGTGGATGAAAAACAGCTGGCCGCCACGGTTCAGCTCATAGTTGATTATGCTCCTGATCTCATCCTTGTCGAACAGGATGATCTCAGTCTGGGTCGGAATCCTGTTCGGCGGGGGAGTGTTGATGATCGAAAGATCCCTCGCCCCAAGCAACGAGAACTGCAATGTTCTTGGAATAGGGGTGGCAGTCAAAGTCAAAGTGTCCACAGAGGCCTTGACCTGACGAAGTTTCTCCTTTGTCGAGACACCGAACTTCTGCTCCTCGTCGATGATCAGAAGTCCCAGATCCTTGAAGTCAAACCCCTTGCCGAGCAGTTTGTGCGTTCCTATGACGATGTCAAGCTGACCGTTCTTAAGCCTGTCTTTTATGTCATTGATTTCCTTTGCTGTACGCAGTCTGCTGACATAATCTATCGTGCAAGGGAAATTCCTCAGACGTGATGAGAAAGTGGTGTAGTGCTGAAGGGAAAGGATGGTGGTCGGCACAAGCACGGCCACCTGCTTGCCGTCGGTCACAGCCTTGAAAGCAGCCCTGATGGCTATCTCTGTCTTCCCGAATCCGACATCCCCGCAGACAAGCCTGTCCATAGGGCTGTTGTCCTCCATGTCCTTCTTCACAGCCTTGTTGGCCGACTCCTGATCGGGAGTGTCCTCGTACATGAAAGAAGACTCAAGCTCTTCCTGAAGATAGCTGTCGGGGGAGTAGGCGAATCCCTGGGTGGTCTTGCGCTTGGCGTAAAGCTGGATGAGATCCTTGGCGATGTCCTTGATCTTGGATTTGGCGCTCAGCTTGAGATTCTGCCAAGTCTTAGAGCCCAACTTGTTGATCTTTGGAGGAATCCCGTCCTTGGAACGAAACCTTGATATCTTGTTCAAGGAATGCACTGACACAAACACGACATCCCCGTCCTTGTACATCAGTTTCACGACCTCGTGCATCCTGCCCCTGTCGTCCTTCATCCTGACAAGACCTCCGAACACTCCCACACCATGGTCGATGTGAACCACGTAATCTCCTATGTTAAAAGCAGTCAAATCATTAAGCGTCAACTGCTCGCTCTTCTCCACCGTTCTTCTGACGCTGACCCTGTGGAAACGGTCGAAAATCTCATGATCAGAGTAGCAGCAGACCTTGTCATCCCTGTCGATGAATCCCGAATGAATATTCTTCCCCGCGACAAATCCAGGCACAAGTCCGCTGTTCTCGATCAAGATGGACTTCAAACGCTCAATCTGAGAATTCTTGTCACTGAATATCAAAACCTTGTACCCTTGCTCCATGTTCTGCCGGATGTCAGCGGTGAGAAGTTCGAAATTCTTGTTGAAGACCGGTTGCGGAGCTATGTTGAACGGCACAGCATCCTCGGCGTCCGTCCCGAGAGGTACCTCAAGGAACACTTTCCTGAACCTGTCCAAACCATGAAAGAAGTCTCTGTCCTTGTACATGTCCGACGAGTCAAACCAAACGACAGTCCCTTCCGGAAACAGACTGGACAGACTGACCCCCTCAGCTTCGGAAGCGTCAGCCGCAAGGTCGGGGAATATCTCAACCTCATTCCTCTCCTCTACCGAAAGCTGCGTGTTGCAGTCAAACACATGAATCTTTTCGACCTCATCCCCGAAGAAAGACACTCTGAACGGATGGTTGAATGAGTATGAGAATATGTCGATGATCGATCCCCTTATGGAATACTGTCCAGGGGCCGAGACGAAGTCCACCTTCTCAAACCCCTGTGAGTAAAGGACATCCTTTATGGAGTCATGAGAGATATCCTGTCCCACAGAGATTCTTAGAATAGAGGTCCTGATCTTGTCCGGAGCGGGCACAGGCTCATCCAAGGCATCAGGATAGGTCACGATGAACAATCTTTTGGAATTGTCGGAATTGGAAAGAATCTTCCCAACGGCTGATGTCCTTTGGACTCCAAGCGAAGATTTATAGTTGCTTCTCTCCACGCCTTTGCCACTGTCCGGCAGGTAAAACACGATGTCCCCGTCGGTCAATGCGTAAAGATCCGAGCAGCAATATTCAGCGCTGTCCTTGTCAGGCAGCACGATCACATTAGTACCTCCCGAAGCGGCCTGAGAGACAACGAACCACCTTGCCGAAAGGAACAACCCTTTGCAGTAGGTTTCCCTCTTCGAGACAAGACTCCCGGAGAGTTTTTTGACTGATGCGGAACTTATCAACATAAGCGTCTAAATCATGTTAAAAAGCTGTTGAAAACCCTGTTGAAAACCGAATCTGAAAAGTTGGTATTCATCGCCGGAGAGCTTTTCAACAGTTCATCAAAAAGTTTTCAATAGCGTAACCAACAATTTATGCAACACGCAACAAATTGGCTTTCAATGATCAAAATAAGTTATTAACAAATTAACAATTCATATAGAATCAAAAAACATATCTTTAAATCTATCAAATATATTTATTTGTCATTGAACTTTCTTTTTGTTGCCGGCCTTCCGGCACTTTCTTTCTTCCGGCGGTTTTCACTATCTTTGTACTGATTAAAACACTTTCTGATGACAGAATTTGATCCGCACAGCACAAACGCCGGCAAAGATAAGGATTTGGACGGAATAATCCGCCCGCAAGGGTTGGAAGATTTCACCGGCCAGAGGGAGATTGTCTCAAATCTGAACATCTATGTCAAGGCGGCCAAGATGAGGGGCGAAGCCCTTGACCATGTGCTCTTTCACGGGCCTCCGGGTCTTGGAAAGACCACCCTTGCGCACATCATCGCCAACGAGATGGGAGTGAACATGAAGGTGACGTCTGGTCCTGTGCTTGACAAGCCCGGTGACCTTGCCGGATTGCTTACCTCTTTGGAGACTGGTGATGTGCTCTTCATCGACGAGATCCACCGCCTGTCACCTGAGGTCGAGGAATATCTTTACTCGGCGATGGAGGACTACGTGATCGACATCATGATCGACAAGGGGCCTGGCGCGAGATCCGTCCGGATATCCCTCAACCCTTTCACCCTTGTGGGGGCGACGACCCGTAGCGGACTGCTCACGGCGCCTCTACGCGAAAGGTTCGGAATCAATTGTGCCCTTGAATATTACGACACATCAGATTTGATCCGCATCGTGCGCCGAAGCGCGCGCATCCTTAACGTTACGATCGACGATGAGGCCGCGAAGGAGATTGCGCTCAGAAGCCGTGGAACGCCACGTATCGCAAACGCACTCCTCAAGCGCGTCCGTGATTTCGCCCAGGTGATGGGTGACGGCCACATAGACCTTAACATATCCCGCTACGCCCTTGACAAACTGAAGATAGACAAGAGGGGACTGGACTCCATAGACAACAAGATTCTCCGCACGATCATCACGACGTTCAAAGGAGGTCCTGTCGGAGCCAACACCATAGCCACGGCGATCAGCGAGGACCAAGGCACGTTCGAGGAGGTCTATGAGCCGTTCCTTATAAAAGAGGGTTTCATAGTGCGCACGCAAAGAGGAAGGGTGGCCACGGAAATGGCATACCATCACCTTGGACTTGACTCAGAGCTCGAATCAAAAAAGGTAGATGATGCGACACTTTTCTAAGATTTCAGCTGCCATTGTCGCTTTTATATTCATTTCATTCAAAGCATTTTGCTGCACTTCCGTGATTATCTCCGGAGGAGTTCGCGCTGACGGCCGCCCCGTGATGCTCAAGCACCGCGACACCGGCGAGCTGAACAACAGGATGGAATGGTTCCAAGGTCCTGAATATTCATTCATAGGTCTGGTAAACTCGCCGTCGTGGGGCGGGGAAGTGTGGTCAGGAGTCAACTCAGCCGGCTTCTGCATCATGAACACCGCCACCTATGACCTCAAGGATGATGATGTTCCCGCCTCCGAAATGGACAAGGAGGGGATTGTCATGTTCAAGGCTCTGGGAATATGCCGTTGTCTTCAAGACTTTGAGAATATGCTCGATTCGCTTCCTAAGCCTTGGGGTGTGGAGGCTAATTTCGGCATCATCGACGCGTTCGGCGGGGCTGCGTATTATGAAGTCAACAACCATTCTTGGAAGAAGTTCATCGTGGCCGACCAGCCGGGGGGCTACATGGTCGTGACTAACTTCACACGTAGTGGCCGTAAGGAAGACCGCAAGGGAGTCGACCGGTTTGAGAAGGCATCGGCGATAATGGCTTCCGCTGACGTGGCCGCCATAGACCACAGATTCCTCTTCAATGAAATATCCCGTACCGGAAAGCCTATCATGCGCGACATCACTTCCGCCTCGGTTGTCTTTGAAGGGGTTTCTTCGGGGGTAAATCCTTGCAACACCGTGATGTGGACACTTTTAGGCAGCCCTACAAACACTGTCTATGTCCCGCTAAAGGTTTTTGCGAGCGATCATATTCCTTACTACATGAAAAAGTCCCAGGGGAGTGACAACGCCGCCATCTGCGACGACGCGCTTGCCTTGAAGGCCGCCTTTGGTTTTGAATATGGTTGCGAGGAAGCTTGCCGTGAGGTCGAAAAGTATGTCGATCGACATTTTTCTAATGAGATGTCTGTACGGCGTTATGACCGTTTAGCTAGACGGATTTACCGCCGCTATCTTAAAATATGTGCGTCTAAATCATCGAAAATGGCTCATAAAATTGCTGATTACGAGAAAAATGACTAAAATTGCAGACTTATTGCGATTTCATTTGGAATTTTATAAATAACATATTCAGAATATGGCCGATAAATTAATCTCAAAGATTCCTGACGGTCCTTTGGCCGAGAAATGGACCAAACGTAAGTCGGAGCTCCGACTCGTCAATCCGAACAACAGAAGAAAGCTTGAAGTCATCGTTGTCGGTACCGGACTTGGAGGCGCTTCCGCAGCCGCTACTCTCGGTGAGCTTGGCTACAATGTCAAGGTTTTCTGCATCAGTGACTCACCTCGCCGCGCGCACTCCATCGCCGCCCAGGGTGGTATCAATGCCGCTAAGAACTATCAGAATGACAATGACGCTGTCTATCGTCTCTTCTACGACACGATCAAGGGAGGTGACTACCGCAGCCGTGAGGCGAATGTCTATCGTCTCGCTGAGGTCAGCGCGGCCATTATCGACCAGTGCGTCGCACAGGGTGTTCCTTTCGCCCGTGAGTACGGCGGCTACCTCGCCAACCGCTCATTCGGAGGTGTTCAGGTAAGTCGTACGTTCTATGCCCGTGGACAAACCGGTCAGCAGCTCCTTTTGGGTGCCTATGCGGCTCTCAACCGCCAGATCGCCGCTGGAACCGTGACCAGTTATCCTCGCCACGAGATGCTTGACCTCGTCATCATCGACGGACAGGCAAAGGGTATCATCGCCCGCAACCTCGTGACCGGCAAGCTTGAGAGATTCGGTGCCCATGCCGTTGTGATCGCCACAGGTGGCTATGGCAACACCTACTTCCTTTCCACCAACGCCATGAACAGCAACGGCTCGGCCGCATGGCAGTGCTACAAGAAGGGAGCATATTTCGCAAATCCTTGCTTCGCTCAGATTCACCCTACATGTATTCCGGTGCACGGCGAGCAGCAGTGCAAGCTGACCCTTATGTCTGAGTCCCTGCGTAACGACGGACGTATCTGGGTTCCTAAGAAGATGGAGGATGTGATGAAGCTTCGCAAGCACGAGATCAAGCCTTCACAGATTCCTGAGGAGGATCGTGACTACTATCTCGAGCGCCGTTACCCTGCGTTCGGTAACCTCGTTCCTCGTGACGTGGCTTCCCGTGCGGCCAAGGAGAGATGTGACGCTGGATTCGGTGTCAACGAGACCGGTCTCGCCGTGTTCCTCGATTTCTCTGACGCCATCAAGCGTCTCGGTCATCAGAGGGTACAGGAGCGTTACGGCAACCTCTTCGACATGTACTTCAAGATCAATAATGTAAGCCCTTGGGAGGAGCCTATGATGATCTATCCTGCCATCCACTACACAATGGGCGGCATCTGGGTTGACTACGATCTTCAGACAACCATTCCTGGACTTTACGCCATCGGTGAGGCCAACTTCTCTGACCACGGTGGAAACCGTCTTGGCGCCTCCGCCCTTATGCAGGGTCTCGCTGACGGTTATTTCGTGCTGCCTATCACCATCGCAGACTACCTTTCACACAAGTTCGCCGAGCCTAAGACCGACATCAACAATCCTGCTTTCGACAAGGCTGAGAAGGATGTTCAGGCCAGAATCGACAGACTCTTCTCCATCAAGGGTAAGCAGACTGTTGACTCTATCCACAAGAAGCTCGGAAACATCATGTGGGAGTACGTTGGAATGGCCCGCAGCGAGGAAGGACTGAAGAAGGCCATCAAGGAAATCAATGACCTCAAGGCTGTGTTCTACAAGGACGTTTGCGTTCCGGGAGAGCAGTATCAGTTCAACCAGGAGCTTGAGAAGGCCCTCAGGCTTGAGGACTTCTTCGAGATTGGCGAGCTCATGGCCCGTGACGCCCTGAACAGGAACGAGTCCTGCGGCGGTCACTTCCGTGTAGAGAGCCAGACCGAGGAAGGAGAGGCCAAGAGAGACGACGCCAACTACATGTATGTCGCCGCTTGGGAGTACAAGGGAGAAGGCCAGGAGCCGGAGCTTCATAAGGAGCCTCTCAAGTACGAGTTCATCGAAGTTAAAACAAGAAATTATAAAGACTAGAATCGGCTATGGATTTCAATCTTAAGATATGGCGTCAGAAGAACGCCAAGGAACAAGGTCATTTTGAGACTTATCATATTTCCGGAATAGAGGAGGACGCCTCTTTCCTCGAAATGCTTGACATCCTCAATGAGCAGCTGATCCGTGAGGGTAACGATCCAGTAGCCGTTGACAGAGGCTGCAAGAGCAGCGGTCCAGTGTCTTTCGACCACGACTGCCGTGAGGGTATCTGCGGTGCATGCTCGTTGTTCGTTGACGGCCGCGCGCACGGTCCGGACGATCACGTCACCACCTGCCAGCTTTTCATGCGTCACTTCAAGGATGGCGCTACCATCACTGTCGAGCCTTTCAGAAGCGCCGGTTTCCCTATCATCAAGGACTTGGTTGTAGACCGCAGCGCCTTCGACAAGATTCTTCAGGCCGGTGGATTCATCTCTGTCAGAACCGGTTCCGCTCAGGATGCCAACAACATCCTCATCTCTCACGAGAACGCTGAGAAGAGCATGGATGCCGCTGCCTGCGTTGGTTGCGGTGCCTGCGTGGCAACGTGTAAGAACGGCTCTGCGATGCTGTTTGTGGCCGCAAGGGTAAGTTCCCTTGCTCTCCTTCCTCAAGGCCGTCCAGAGGCCGCCAAAAGGGCCAGGAATATGGTCGCGAAGATGGAAGAGCTCGGCTTCGGCAACTGCACCAACACCCGCGCCTGTGAAATGGAGTGTCCAAAAGGCATATCCATCGACCACATCGCCCGCCTCAACCGCGAGTTCCTCAAAGCGAAGTTCTCTGAGTAAGATTTTATCACTGAATATATTGGGGTCGGAAGAGCATTTGCTTTTCCGACCTTTTTGTTTTACATAAATCTTTCAATGATGATTCATGCGTTGATGCCTACCAGAGGAAATTATTGAACGGGTAGCGGCCGGCATGGATCTCGGCGACCATCTTGTAGATGTCGCTGCGGAGCTTCTCAATGTTGGTCTTGTTCTTGGCGGAGATGAATATGCAAGGGGTCTTTTCCTGCGCTATCCAGCTGTTTTTCAACTCATCCAGCGAACGGTTCTCCTTGCCTTTCGGAGTCAGCGAGAACTCATCGTACTCCTCGTAGGTGTAAGCGTCTATCTTGTTGAATATCACATAGACCGGCTTGTTGCTGGCTCCTATTTCCTGTAGGGTTCTCTCGACTACCTCCATCTGTTCCTCAAAACCTGGATGAGATATGTCAACAACATGCAGTAATATGTCAGCCTCTCTTACCTCGTCCAGAGTGCTCTTAAAAGCCTCCACAAGCTGTGTTGGGAGTTTTCTGATGAATCCGACCGTGTCACTCAGCAGGAACGGCACGTTCTCGATAACGACTTTTCTGACAGTTGTGTCAAGGGTCGCGAACAGTTTGTTCTCGGCAAAAACGTCAGATTTGGCCAGCATATTCATTATTGTGCTCTTGCCTACGTTTGTGTATCCTACAAGGGAAAGTCGCACCATAGAGCCTCTATTTCCCCTTTGCGTGGCCATCTGCTTATCTACTTTCTTCAGCTGCTCCTTCAGCCTTGCTATTCGCTCCTTGACGATACGGCGGTCGATCTCAATCTGGGTCTCACCCATACCGCCTCTCGTGCCCATGCCTCCTCTTTGCCTCTCAAGGTGAGTCCACATGCCGGCCAGTCTTGGCAGCATGTAGTTGTAGCGGGCAAGTTCTACCTGCATCTTGGCGTAGGATGTCTTGGCGCGCTGAGCGAATATCTCAAGGATCAGACTGGTTCTGTCAATCACTGAACTGCAACTGATTACCTTCTCTATGTTTCTCTGCTGCATCCCTGTCAACTCGTCGTCGAAGATCACGTATTTTATCTCGTTCTCCTCACAATAGTCGGCAATCTCCTGAAGTTTTCCGCTTCGTATGTAGGTGGCTTTCTCAGGCTTGTCAAGCCTTTGTACGAACTTCTTGTCGCCCTTGGCTCCTGCCGTTTCGGCCAAGAACTCAAGTTCGTCAAGATATTCCACAACCTTCCTCTCGTCATCGTTCTGCCTGATGATCCCGACAAAGACGGCTTTTTCCATCAATTCTTCCATATTAATTCAAAAAAAGGCCATCCGGTTGGGGACGGCCTTTATATTCATTAAGTTTCTGATTATCTCAACTGGAAGATTACAGGGAAGGTGTAGGTTACCTTCACAGCGCGGTCACGCTGCTTTCCAGGCTTCCACTTCGGTGACATCGAAACGACTCTGACGGCCTCTTTATCAAGTGATGAGTCAACACCACGAAGAACCTTCACGTTGCTGACAGATCCGTCAGGATTAACGGTGAACTGGAGGGTAACACGTCCCTGCACACCGTTCTCCTTTGCTATCTCAGGATACTGAAGCTTAGAGTTGACCCACTTTGAGAACTCGTTGGCGTCTCCACCGTTGAATGAAGGCTTCTCCTCTACGAGCTGGAAAGGAATTGCCTCTTCCTCAACGACTTCCTCTTTTACTTCCTCAACGTAGTCCATGATCTCGACTCCGAGATTGGCGTCATCCTCAAGGCTCATGAAGTTGTCCTCAACCTTGATGTCGTCTTCAACGATGTCGATCTGGTCTGAAAGAACAGGAATCTTCGGAGCCTCTGGAGGTGGTGGAGGGGTCTCCTGGGTAATAGGAACCATATCCTCAACTTCAACTACCTGAGTGTCTTCGCCCAGGCTGGCTACAGCCTTCTCCTTAGTGCTGTAGGAAAAAGCTCCCCAGACTACGAGAAGAGCAACCACGAGTCCGATCTCCGTGAAGAGAGTCCTTCTGTTCTCAAGATCGGCTTTTGGTGTTTTCTTGATTTCCATATCAGTAATTAATTTTAACAATCATTTCTTATGTGCCTGGAAGCAAAACCTTCCAATAGGCTCTCAAAGATAGAAATAATAATTGTCATTTCAAATTTTTTGAATTATTAGTTGTAGATTTGCGTAAATTTTAGGTCTATGATAAGGTATTACTGTGAGGACATTAAGTTCGAGTTCAAGAACAAACTTGCGAACAACAGATGGCTGAAAATGGTGGCCGGGAGTGAGATAAAAACTCTTGGTGACATCTCAATTATTTTTTGCTCAGATAATTACATATTAGATGTGAATATCCGTTACCTTCATCATGACTACTTCACCGATGTCATTACCTTTGACTATTGTGAGGGCGACAGGCTTTCCGGTGACTTATTCATAAGCATAGACAGCGTCCGTGAGAACTCTATCGAGTTTAGCACCGAGTTCGACGAGGAACTGCATCGGGTGATAGTCCATGGTCTGCTTCATCTTATCGGTTACGATGACCACACGCCGGAGGATCAAAAGGTGATGAGAGGCAAGGAAGATTATTACCTTAGTCTTAGAGACAAGGCATAGTATTTTTGAATATAATGGCAGTGAGGTTACTTGTTCCATTGTTTCCTCTTCGTGAATTGTAGATTTTTCTTGAATATGACATATTCATACGATGTGATTGTTGTCGGTGGGGGACACGCCGGTTGTGAGGCCGCATCTGCCGCAGCCAATCTTGGCTCGTCCGTTTTGCTGATCAATGCTGATCTCACCAGTTTCGCCCGCATGTCTTGCAATCCTGCTGTGGGTGGAATAGCCAAGGGACAGATCGTCCGGGAGATTGACGCGCTTGGTGGAATGATGGGACTTGTAACTGACGCCTCGACTCTTCAGTTCAGGATGCTGAACCGCTCGAAGGGACCGGCAATGTGGAGTCCGCGTGCTCAATGTGATAAACTGGTCTTTTCCGCATACTGGAGAAATATTCTTGAAAAGAATTGTAACTTAGATATTTACGCTGATTTTGTCACTTCTTTCCTCTTTGAGAATTCAAAAATCTGCGGAGTCAAGACAAATACAGGGGCAATTTTTAAGTCTCGGGCGGTTATTCTGGCCACCGGAACCTTTCTTAATGGCAGAATGTTCATCGGCCGCACTTCTTTCGATGGAGGCAGGATAGGGGAGTTGTCTTCGCACGGTCTGACCGAGCAGCTCGTCAGTCTCGGTCTTCGGACCGGTAGAATGAAAACCGGGACACCACCTCGTATTGACATTTCTTCTGTCAACACGTCAAAGCTTACGCAGCAACTTGGTGATGATAATCCAGAGAGGTTTTCTTATTATGATAAACCTTCGGCTGTTCAGTGGTTGGGTAACCAGATGCCATGCTTTATACTCCACTCGAATGAAAGGGTTCATGACATATTGAGGTCCGGATTCAAGGATTCACCTATGTTCACCGGAATGATCACCGGTCGTGGGCCAAGGTATTGTCCGAGCATCGAGGACAAGCTTAGAGTTTTCCCAGATAAAACTTCCCATCAACTTTTCTTGGAACCGGAGGGAAGGGATATTCATGAATATTACCTCCAGGGTTTCTCTTCTTCGTTGCCGTTGGATGTCCAGATGGATGCTTTGCATTCCATAGCTGGTTTGGAGAACGCAAAGATATTCAAGCCTGCCTATGCTGTTGAATATGATTATTTCGATCCTACCCAACTTAAGGACACTCTTGAGTTGAAAGATATTGATAATCTGTACTTTGCTGGTCAGATTAACGGCACTACCGGGTACGAAGAGGCTGGTGCTCAGGGAATTATAGCTGGCATCAACGCTCATTTGAAGGTTCATGACAAGGATCCTTTCATTCTTCGTCGTGATGAATCTTACATCGGAGTTCTGATTGATGATTTGATCATGAAAGGTGTTGATGAGCCTTACAGGATGTTTACTTCCCGTGCTGAGTATCGCATTCTTCTTCGGCAGGATAATGCTGATTTTCGCTTGACTGAAAAATCCTACAAGATTGGTCTTGCTTCTGAAAGGCGTTATCGGATTATGCAGGAAAAGTACAAGACGGTTGAGGCTCTTTCCAGAATGTGTGACGAGGTAAACATGCGTGCGGATGTGATTAATGATTATATTTCTGAACATAATTCAGCTCCTCTCTCTGAATCCAAACGCCTTTCTGATTTGGCCTCTCGTCCTGAGATTTCCCTTGATGGATTGTTAAATTTTGTTCCACGTGGAACATTTTCTAAGTTTTCGGTGGATCTTCCGGAGGGGGATAGTTTTGCCGAGAAGTACGATCGTAAGGAAATTATTGATGCAGTAGAGATCGGAATCAAATATAAAGGTTACATCGAGCGAGAGAAATTAATTGCTGATAAAATATCCCGTCTTGAAGATTTGAAGATTCCTCTGGACTTCGATTTCGAGAAAGTCTCCGGCCTTACCATCGAATGCCGCCAGAAACTCACCCGTTACAAACCATCCACAATCGCCCAAGCCTCTCGCATCTCCGGCGTCTCTCCCGCTGACATCTCCGTTCTGCTTGTCTATTTCGGACGATAAAATTTGTGTATTAACGGCATTGCCAATAGCGCATAATTTATGCTTTTAGTAGAAACTTGTAATTGGTTTGTTGTTTAGACTATTATTTTGTGATTTGTTATTAATAATATTATCGATAAGGCAAAAGCAAAAAGACTTTGGCTACCATTCACCCGGATAGGGCGCGCGCAGCGCGTAGGTAGCCAAAGTCTTTTTATTTTTGCCGCTTTTAGCGGAAATATCTCTACATCATCTGGAGAGCAGACTTGATGATCTGCTCGACTTTTGCGTTCGGATTGGCTTTGAGAACGGCCTGGATGGCTTTGTTGACGGCTGGTTTGGCGAAACCGAGCATGACAAGAGCGCGGCTGGCCTCTTCGACGATTTCGCTGCGGTTGCCTCCGAATAGTTCTGTTGAATCCGCTCCTTCTCCCTTGACGATTTTATCTTTGAGTTCCAGCACAAGCCTCTGGGCGCTCTTCACACCGATGCCTTTCACGCTCTTGATCCTTGCGATGTCCTCTGAAAGAATAGCCTGTCTGATTTCTTCTGCAGAGAGCGAAGAAAGCATCATTCTAGCCGAATTCACACCGATTCCAGACACGCTGATCAACAGTTCAAACAGTTCTCGCTCATCTTTCGAAGCAAAACCGTAGTATAGTTCAGCATCCTCACGAAGGTAATGGAATATGTAGACCTTTGCCTCCTTTTTATCCTGCAGCGCCTGAAAAGTCTGCAATGAAATCAGAATGCTGTACCCGATTCCGTTATTCTCAAGAATCAACTCGGCAGGGGAGAGCTCGACTATTGTCCCTTTGATGTAATCAATCATATTCAAAGATTTTTGTTCAAGGCAAAATTAGCACTTTTTGCGCCAATTCGCTCCCTTTATGTAATCTTTCTGAGTGCTATTATGTCTGTCATAGCATCGTAAGAAATTTTAATTACCTTACATCGGTCACTGAGCCTGCCGAAGTGACATTTAACATTTCAACCTTATTTTTCTTCTGTTCTTCGATGCTTCGGTGCTTCGACAAGTTCAGCAACCGCAAGCTCAGCAAGTGTGTATTCAGTGATCAATAGTTCTCATTGGACTTTCTTACATTAATATTCGCGCCCATCATTTCAATAACAGTCCATTCTTCCGATGCTTTTGATTATCTTTGCAAGATTGAATTGGAGGTTTGACAATGAATATTCAAGAACTTAGGAATATGTTTCCGGCGCTTTCGCGAACCGTATATGGCAAGCCGCTTGTCTATTTTGACAACGCCGCCACAGCCCAGCGTCCGCAGTCGGTCATCGACAAATGGACCGGACTTACGGTCGGAGCGAACGCCAACATTCACCGCGCGGTACACAAACTCGCTGCCGATGCCACTGAGGAATACGAAAGCACTCGCGATGCTGTCAAGGAATATATCAACGCAACAGCCCGTGAAGAGGTGATCTTCACTTCCGGAACGACAGGATCCATCAACCTTGTCGCCTTTTCATTCGGTGATACTTTCGTCCACGAAGGCGATGAGATCATCGTTTCCGAGGCAGAGCACCATTCCAACATTGTTCCGTGGCAGATGCTTTGTCAAAGGAAAAGGGCTACATTGAGGGTTCTTCATGTTGATGATGATGGTCATTTGGATCTTGACGGATTGAAATCTCTGCTGAATCCAAAGACGAAGATTGTCGCTGTCGCCCAGATTTCCAATGTTCTTGGCATTGTCAATCCTGTTAAGGAAATTGTAAAGATTTGTCATTCAGTTGGTTGTCCTGTTTTGATCGATGGAGCGCAAGGAATGGTGCACGAAGGTGTTGACGTTCAGGATGTTGACTGTGATTTTTACGCATTTTCCGGTCATAAGCTCTATGCGGCAACCGGTACGGGAGTCCTTTACGGAAAGCGCAGGTGGTTGGATCAGATGGTTCCGTATCAGGGTGGGGGAGAGATGATCGCTACCGTGAAGTTTTCCGGTACGACCTACGCTCCGCTTCCAGAGAAATTCGAGGCTGGAACCCAGAACATCAATTCCATGCCGACATTGAAACCGGCTATCGAGATGGCTAAATTGATGAATGATAAAGAAATAGTTGATAATCAGAGTGCTGTGTCTGAATATTTACTCCATTCACTGACGTGTAGTCCGAGAATCCATCTTTATGGCGTTCCACGTGGAACGGAGGCAAAGATTCCTCTCTTTTCATTCAGTGTGGACGGAGCGCATCACGAGGATCTGGCTCTGATTTTGGACAAGATGGGAATCGCTGTGCGTTCCGGGCAGATGTGCGCTGAGCCGATTATGGACAGGTTCGGGGTCACTGGAATGCTTCGCGCGTCCCTCGCTCCGTACAACACGATGGAGGAGGCTGAGTATTTCGTTAAGTCGCTCGACAAGGCGATTGCGATGCTGGTTTAGTGAATAGTACTGTTGATATTTAGGTCTTGCGGCCCTTCGACCTTTGATGTGACTTGTATATTTGGATATTTGTAATTGTTATTTGATATGAACTCATTGGAGGAAGCAAAACAGTCTGTGATTGACGATTTCTCGATGTACGATGAATGGCTCGACAAATACGAGTATCTCATCGACTTGGGAAAGAATCTGGAAGCATATCCGGAAGCGGAAAAGACTGAGGATAAGTTGATTAAGGGATGCCAGTCAAGGGTTTGGCTGGATTGGCGTCTTGAGGACGGAAAACTGTACTTCAGGGCGGACAGCGACGCTATCATCACAAAGGGCATAATATCTCTCTTGATCAGCGTCTATTCAGGTCGCACTCCAAAAGAGATTGCTGCTGACGATTTCAGTTTCATCAACCAGATTGGCCTTAAGGAGAATCTGTCCCCGACCAGAGCGAATGGCCTCGTCTCGATGATCGACACCATCAAAGCTGTTGCTTTGGAGAACAGTTAGCGATGCCATGTAAGTTCTCATTACTATTATCAGGACTAAAGTGTATAGTAATGATTAAATTTGTGGGAAAATGTCTGCCGCTGGATTGGCTATGAAAGAGTAAGTTGATTTTAGACTTATTAAAGAATATAATTGTTTGATTAAGTGTTATATGAGCATATTCAAAAATAATAAGGAAGAGGAAAAGGCGACTGCGCAGGAGCCGCAGGTGGAGCAGGAGAGTGAGGTGCTTTCCGCTGAGGATGTCAAGGCGCTCGCACCGCTGTATGACAATGTGGTTATGGCGTTGAAGCAGGTCTATGATCCTGAAATTCCGGTCAACATCTATGATCTTGGCCTTATTTACGAGCTTGTCATAAACAAGAAGCACGAGGCTTTCATCAAGATGACCTTCACCGCTCCGAACTGCCCGATGGCCGATGAGGTTCTTGACGAGGTACAGAGAAATGTCACTGACGTACCTGGCATCAAATCGTGCAATGTGGAACTGGTCTTTGATCCGGCTTGGGATCAGTCCATGCTTTCAGACGAGGCTCGCTTGGAACTCGGTTTGGATGATGTTGACTCTGTCGGCCGTGTGGATCCCGGCCCCGGCCCGGACTATTCAAAGGAGCCGAACTCCTGATCTGACATATTCAAACATTGCATTTTGGCCGCTCTGCTTTTGTTTGAATATTCACAAGTTATTTCGCGGCCTCCATTTTAGATTGGTACGATGGCTTTTGTCAGCATATACTTTTCCCTTGGCAGCAACCTTGGCAACCGCAAGAAGAACATCGAGGAGGCTCTCCGCCACATGGACGAGGCCTTTGAAGGCCATTACACGGCCCTCTCGCGGCTTATTGAGACCAAACCTATGGGATTCTCCGGCGGCAAGTTCCTAAACGCCGTGGCGCTTTACAGAACTTTCAGACCCGATACCTCGGCAGAAGAGGCAGCCACAGAAGTCCTGCGCAAAATCAAAGCAATCGAGCGTGCGATGGGCAGAATCGACCCTCCTGAATATGACGGCTCCGGCAACCGCATCTACCATTCCCGCATAATCGACATCGACATCCTCTTCTACGGCACTGACCGCATAGATATTCCCGACCTCACCATCCCCCACAAAGACATCGAGAACCGCCCCTTCGTGATGATCCCCCTCCAGGAAGTCGCCAAACCCTCCCTAAAGACCGCTTTTCCCGAATATTTTTCTTCAAAATAAGCAGGTTTCAACCACTGAGAATCGTCAAAATAACGCATTTCGTTCTTCTATTTTCGTCAGAATAGCGCAATAGACAACATGGTGTTTCTATCTTAATATTTATAAATCAGTCTATTATGGCCGATTACCCTCAAGGCTGTTGACAAGTCAGTTTGTCTTGACAGGATTGCCATTGAAGCCTACATTCCAAAAGGCGAAATCCGCTATAACCAATGCTATTCCGACTTGAAATTCCTCGGAAGGTAATTATATGCTTTTCGGGTGCATAGTCTGCAATTATGCACCCGACGTTTAACTGATCAGCCCTTTCGGGTGCGAATATGGCTTGTTTGCACCCGTGAGGTTTCTCTAAGACCCGTAAGGCGTTTTCCTGAGTTGGATGCAAGAACGGAAGAAATGCTTTTGGGAAACCATTATTAAAATTATCCAAAATAAATAATCTGATTTGGATTATCCAAAATGGATAATTATCTTTGCCTAAAAGTAATCAGGTATGGAAGCGGTTCATAATCCATTTATAACCAGAGGGTATATTCCTGCGGAGTGCTTCTGCGACAGGGTCAGTGAGACGCAGAGATTGGCGAAGTCGTTGATGAACGGGAATGATGTGGTGCTGTTTTCTCCTCGCAGGATGGGGAAGACTGGGCTGATCGGGCACGTTTTTGATTTGGATGAAATCAAGAGTTCCTACTACACGTTTTTTGTTGATATTCTGCACACTACAAGCCTTAGGGAATTCACTTTCTTTTTAGGGAAGGAAGTGTTCAGGGCTTTACAGCCAGCAGGCAGGAAAGTTATTGATAAACTTGTGGTGGCGTTAAAATCACTTCAGGGTAAGATCACGTACGATTCCGTGACCGGGCAGCCTTCATTCGGAATCAGCCTTGGGGATATTCAAAGGCCGGAATTTACTTTGGAAGAGATATTCACTTACCTTGACAATGCTGGGAAGCCATGCCTCGTGGCGATAGATGAATTTCAGCAAATCAATGAATATGAGGATAATAATGTAGAGGCTCTTCTTCGCGGACATATTCAGAAAATGAAAAATTGCCATTTTGTGTTCGCAGGGAGCAAGAGGAGTATCATGAGTGCCATGTTTCAGTCTCCTGCACGTCCGTTCTATAAAAGCGCTGATCCTCTGGAACTTAAAGCTATAGATAGAGACACTTACTTAAATTTTGTTGAAAAGAAGTTCAATGAATATGGAAAAAGCGTCTCTAAGGCAACTGTCGAGTACGTCTATGACCTGTTCGAGGGATATACTTACTACATGCAAAGGACTTTCAATGAGGCTTTTGCGTCTATAGATAGGGGAGAGGAGTGCTCTATGGATCTGGTAAGGAAATCCATTGACAACATCCTGCTGATGAACCAGGTACAATTCGCCGAGCAGATGTCGTGTCTTACAGAAAACCAGAAACGGGTTCTGGCCGCCATCGCGAAAGAGACGCACGTTCGAAAAGTCAACACCTCCGCTTTCATCAACCGCTACCAACTCTCCACAGCCAGCGTTGTCAACGCCGCCATCCGCAAACTCCTGAAAGAAGACATCATCACCGTTGACTTAAAGGAATATTCCATCCCCGATAAGTTTCTCTGGCTTTGGGTCAACCTGCAGTACAATAACGAAATTATGTAGAGGCGCAATATTGCTTGTTTATGCTCTCGTCCGGGTGATTATTCTTTGTCAGTATCGTTGTGGTCTTGGATGCTTGGGGTAGGCGTTTGGGCCTTAAAGAATCTTTTTGCGGAAAGGGGCGAGATGACTTGGCGGCCTGTCTTTGATTCCAGAGTCTCTCTTGCCACACGGGCAACGTCACCGCCTTCTTTCGCGCACACTTTGTTCTCATCCAATGTCTGTGGATTCTTGGCTTTTGTGATGCTGGTGGCTGAGAGTTCCGCGAGCATATTCAACACAAGTTCCTCGTTGGTCATATTGTCGCGGAGATTTTCTTTTTTCAGTCCTTTTAACTGTTTGTATTCTTTTGCTGTTCTGCCGGCCCACGTTTGGTAAATGATGTCGGTTAGTGAAGCGTACTGAATTCCTTCCTCCACGTTGTGAAGCTTCCATTGGTCGGTCAGATCCTTACGGATCTCGATGCTTTTCAAACGCTGGTTGATCCAATTGTCGGAATATCCCAGACGCTTGTAGTCCATCATCGCCTGCTGGATGCTGAGTTCGGGATCCTGCAATTGGTTCAGGCGTTCCGCGCCAACTTTCGCCAACCAAACTTTGAACGGTTCCGCTTTCGGTGATGGAATGGATTGAACGATGCGCAGAAGCTGCTCTGTGTCAGCGACATCGGTTAAGCGCATCTTTCCGTCCGCCGCTGGCATTTTCAACTGGTTACAATTTGTAACCGGTTCATTTCCTTCTTTTATAAGTCTGTTTTTCAAGACTTTCCAATAATTGCGTGAAGTTTGGTAGTCAGGACTGTCTGTCAGTATAGCGATAACATCTACTATAGAGAAATACCAATTCTCTTTATCCTCATCCCAAACGGCGCGAATCCTATCTTCACCGAATATCTTTACAGCGTTCTTTTTTACCATAGTTTTGTTGTTAGTCAAAGTTACAGCGATTTGATTGTCAGCCCTATTATCAGCCTGAAAGCAAACATACAAAAAAAATCCGAGTAATTCTTCGGTTGCTTGAAGAATGTTACTCATTGAAAGCAAGAACGAAATAATCTTCTTTGGGTAAACCGGCAGTACAATAACGAGATGATGTTTGTCCGGTGAAATGGTGGGTTGGGCGGACAAAACGACCAAATAACGTAACTTGTCCTAAAGAATGATGACCAAGAATGATGACGGATTTTCCGCGCGATGATTCTTGGGCGAAATTGTGTATATTTGTAGGTTTTTAGGACTTTGCGAATTTTAAGTAAGCGGCAAAAATAAGTTGCCGCATATTTGGCAAAGATTTTTGAGGATAGATTACTTTTTGAAGAAGGAGTGTGCCGGTGGCACATGACTGATGAGAAAAGGAATATAGACCAAAAAGATTGCCTAAGATGATGCAAGTTATTTTTTGACGGTTACTAAAGTACAATAATACTATGACACAGGACGAACTGTTCAAGGTGCTGGTGGCACATTGCAAGGAGTACGGGTTCATATTCCCGTCAAGTGAGATTTATGACGGACTGGCGGCGGTCTATGACTATGGCCAGATGGGCGTCGAGCTGAAGAACAACATCAAGCAGTACTGGTGGAACGCCATGGTAAGGCTGAACGAGAACATCGTCGGCATTGATTCCTGCGTGTTCATGCACCCTAAGACTTGGGTGGCTTCAGGTCACGTGGCGGCCTTCAATGACCCGCTCATCGACAACAAGGACTCCAAGAAGAGGTACCGCGCAGACAACCTGATCGAGGACTATCTCGGCAAGATCGAGGAGAAGATGAACAAGGAGGTAGAGAAGGGACGCAGGAAGTTCGGAGAGGCTTTCAACGAGGAGCAGTTCCGCGCCACGAATCCTAACATCCTCAGGGAGAAGGCGAAATACGATGAGATTCACAACCGTTATGTGGCCGCCGAGCAGGCAAATGATCTCAATGAGTACAAGCAGATCATCCTTGACTGCGACATCGTTGACCCGATTTCCGGCACGAAGAACTGGACCGACGTGCGTCAGTTCAATCTGATGTTCTCCACCCAGATCAGCAACACCGGCAACGCTGACGACAAGATTTACCTCCGTCCTGAGACGGCCCAGGGAATATTCATTGAATATCTCAACGTGCAGAAGACCGGTCGAATGAAGATTCCGTTCGGAATAGCCCAGATCGGAAAGGCCTTCAGAAACGAGATCGTAGCGAGACAGTTCATATTCAGAATGAGGGAGTTCGAGCAGATGGAGATGGAGTTCTTCTGCCGCCCGGGCACTGAGATGGAGTGGTTCAAGAAGTGGAAGGAGAACCGTATGAAGTGGCACGTCAGCCTCGGAATGGGCGCTGAGAACTACCGATTCCACGACCACGAGAAGCTGGCCCACTACGCCAACGCCGCGACGGACATCGAGTTCAACTTCCCGTTCGGCTTCAAGGAACTAGAGGGAATCCACTCCCGTACAGACTTCGACCTCGGAAATCATCAGAGACTGTCCGGAAAAAAGATCCAGTACTTTGATCCTGAGACCAATGAGAGCTATGTTCCTTACTGCGTGGAGACATCCATCGGTGTGGACAGAATGTTCCTCGCCGTGCTCAGCCATTCCTACAAGGTCGAGCAGCTTGAGGGAGGGGAGAGCCGCGTCGTGCTGAGCATCCCTGCTCCGCTTGCACCTGTAAAGGTAGCCGTACTTCCTTTGATTAACAAGGACGGTCTTCCTGAGAAGGCTCAGGAGGTTATGAACGAGCTCAAGTACGATTTCAACTGCCAGTACGATCCTAAGGATTCCATCGGCAAGCGTTACCGCCGTCAGGACGCCATCGGCACGCCGTTCTGCGTGACCGTGGATCACGAGTCGCTAGGCGACAACTGCGTCACAATCCGCGAGCGCGACACCATGGAGCAAAGAAGGGTTCCGATCGCCGATCTCCGCTCGATCATCGACAAGGAAGTCAACATGAACAACCTGCTCAGAAAGCTTTAATTGAATATGCGTGTTTGGCGCTCCGCAGTCGTTCCCTGTCGTCTGAGGCGTGATGCCTAACGCCTAACGCATTGATAGTTAATGAATATGGCAGATGTCCTTTCACCCGATTATGGTGGGAGGACATTTGCTGTAATATTCATTCATAAGAAGTTGCTCTCCGCGATAGGCAATAAGCATTCGGCAATCTAAGAAGTATTCTGATTTGTTTGAAATGTTCTTTGAGGTGAAAATACCTTCAAAAAAATCAAGACGACTTCTAAAATTTATGAATATTTTTGTAGCAAACAGTGCAGTGATTCAGTCTTTATAGTAAACGCTTTTTTATGAACGCTGACGAACAAGAATTTAGCGGATTGGTCAAAAGGCATAAGGGGGCCATCTACTCGGTCTGCCTTATGTTCTCCAAGGATCAGGACGAAGCCAACGACCTGATGCAGGAGGTGTTGGTCCGGCTCTGGAAGGGATTTGGCACCTTTCAGTGCAAAGGCGATGAGAAAGGGTGGGTGTGGAGAGTAGCCATGAACACCTGTATCACGCAGGACTCCAAGAAGAAATCCTTCACAAAGGTACCTGTGGAGGAGAATCTTCTGACCTCCGGAACGGAAGACTCCAAGCAGATGAGGATGCTTCATGACCGGATCCGCCGTCTGCAACCTTTCGACCGGGCCATCGTCCTTCTCTGGCTGGAGGACCTGTCCTACGAGGAGATCGGCCAGATCGTGGGAATATCCGCAAAAAATGTCTCCGTCCGTCTCGTCCGCATAAAAGAACAGTTGAAAAAGTTTAACGAATAGGGAACTACGCCTTGTGGTGAATCCTCAAGGCACGGCTCCAAAAAAAGATTGAATGAATATGTTGACAGATACTCAAAAAAACGAATTTGACGTTCTGAAGTCTCAGATGCAAGTGCTTAAAAGCCACCTTTCAGACAGCGAGATTGTCTCCAATGAGATGCTTGACGTGGCTATAAAGTCAAGTGCCCGGAATCTGACCAGCAGACGTTTATGGAATGCGGTGGCGATAGTCGTGGTCTTACTTCTGGCCGGCTACATGTCCTATGTATGTCTGAGCTTGCACAAGTGCAGTGTGATGTTTATGGCCGCCACCGTTATCTGGTGCCTGTTTCTGGCGGTTGTGAATTTCATTCAGTATAAGGAAAACATTCGTGGCCAGCTACTTGACGGCACAATTGCCGACACTGTAGGCACTGTGTCGAGATGGAAACTTCAGAACTTCAGGCAAGGCGTCAGCATCGCTGTAGCCACGGTCATCTGGAGCGTTTTCTGCCTCTGTGAGATCTGGGATGACATCATCAGCGAGCCTTCCCACGCCGTGTTTGTGGCCATTCTCTACATCTTTGTCCTCGGCAATGTCGGAGGCCACTACCACCGGGTCCACAAAGTCACCACCTCCCTCCTGAAGCAGATTGACGAGCTGAGGTAATATTCCTTATAAACATTGAAAGTTCCGGACAACTTGTGATGGATGCCCCGAAGAGTGTGATCTGTCCTGTTCATTTCTATTACACGATTGGAGAAAACGGGAATATGTGCATATACAGGAACGGGGATCTTACAGACACATTCTCAATTTATGAGGATGGAATATACAAGACCAATCCTCAGGTGTTGAGATTTGAGAAGGCTGAATTGGTCAGCTTTGAGAACGGTGAGATAACAATCAAGATCAACAACATGTGTTTTGTTGATTGGACTGACGGCAATTATGTAAGCTCGGACTCTTTCTTTACATACAAAAAGGATTGATGCCTGAAATCTTGAAAAAGTGTAAACGCTTCTTGTGTGGGCGCTTCATGATTGATTGGTTGATTTTTGGGTGTTTGTATAAGGCGGGGTGCTTTTGATTGTTATAACAATGTGGCCTGATATTTGACTATACGGACCGAACATTAAAAACTTTACTTTATGAAACATTTATTTGTTGCTGTGATGGCGATGATTGTGTCTGTCACGGCGTTCGGGCAGGAGGTTCGGAATCCGGATTTCAGGAAAGGGTTTTCGGCTGAGGTTGAGGCCGGGTATATTCAGAAAGGGATATATGCTGATGTTTCGACTGGGTACAATGTGCTTTCAGGGCTTTATGTCGGGGCCGGTGTGGGGTTGAAGTACTATGACTTCAATCCTGACAAGAATCACTTTTTCGTTCCTACTTCCGCTCACATCAGGTATAGCGTTTTGAACCGGAGCGTCAGTCCGTTGATTGAGTTGAAGGCTGGAATTCTTGGAGACTTCACTGATAGGGGAACCGGACACTTCTTTCGCCCCGCTGTCGGCGTCAAGTACAAGAACGCTGGAATCAAGGTTGGCTATGATTGGGTGAATGTCAACTATGACGTGGCCGGGCTTGGAAAGAACTCGGTGATGGTGGGAGCTTTCTATAAGTTCTAAATATCTCGTGATGGATAACTAGCTGATTAACAGTGAATAAAATAATCGTCTTCAGGTGTAACTATCTGAAGACGATTGTTTTTATTATTGATTATCAGGTATTTAAGAGTTACGACAATCTTCGACTGACTTTGCTTCCTATGCTTGGATTTACTCGGTGCTATTGGTGATGGCGCTTCGACAGGCTCAGCGACCGATGGCTGTAGGCTTAGTGGAAGTAGAAACCGCCACAGTAATTCCGCTGTCCGAAGACCTTACTTCTCGTACGGGGTGTAGACTCCGAACTCGGCGAGAGAGAGGAGGCCGGTCCATTTGGTGAAACGGACACGGACGGCGTCGGCGTAAACCTTGTCGAAACGGTGGACCTTTACACGGCTCTGGGTCGGGGTGACGCCGCTGAAGACTGGATGCCAGGAACCTTTGTGGAAATATTCAATGACATATTCCTGCATCACGCCGGCCTTTGGTTCGGTCATCACGACCATATTGATGAGGGAGCCAGGGTCGAGCTCGACTTTCCAGAACGGCTCTTTGACTTCGGGGCTGGAGACCCAGCAGGTGCGGAAGTTGTCATCGTTGGCGAAATCCATGATGTCCATGTCGTCGGACCATGAGGAGTCGCATGGTTTGCCGATGGCGATGTTGATGTCGGTGATCGGCTTCATTGTCTGGGCCACATCCACGATGTGGCCGGTGTTCTTCCAGATCTTGCCTATGCGCTTCATGGCGTCGATGCAGTTCTGGTCCATCAGGCCGTCACGGTTCGGGGCAGAGTTCAGGATGTAGGTGCAGTAGGCGTTATTGTAAGGTATGATGTTGTCTGCCACGATCTTGTCCACGTCTTTCAGTGGAGAGTTCGGGAACTCAGTCTTCCAGAACCATGTCTTCTGGAGAGGGTAGCAAGCCATCGCCGGAAGCTGATTGGTCTCAGGAGAAATCTTGTCTCCGGCATTCTGCTCGTAGCAGCGGATGTCAGAGTAGAACAGAGCTTCGGTCGGGTACTTGGCACCGTTAAGATCCATCACAAGGCAGTTAGGCTGGATGCTTTTGATGAGGTGATAAAACTCTGGGAATGAGACATCTGAATATGAAATCCTGCCCCACGGGGCATCCCATCCGTCGAACATGATGGTGTTGACGGGACCATATTCAGTGAGAAGCTCGCGCACCTGTTTTTTGAGCAGGTTGATCTTTTCCGGGGTGAACGGCAGGGTCGGGCGGATGCGGTGGTGGGTGTCCAGGATCGAGAAGTGGAACATTATCTGCATTCCGGCCTTGTGGACGGAGTTGACCAGTTCACGCAGCACATCTCTGTGAAGAGGGGAGCTCATCACGCTGTAGTCTGTGGTCTTGGTGTCCCAAAGACAGAAGCCGCTGTGATGCTTGACGGAGACGCAGATGAATTTCATACCTGCGCTTTGGGCTGCCCTGACCCATTGGTCGGTGTCCAGTTTGACTGGGTTGAACACCTTTGGACTGAGGTCAGGATCAGTCCAATCGGCTGTCTGGTAGGTGGGGAGACCGAAGTGAACGAACATTCCGAGCCTCAGGTCGACGAACTCCTGCTGGAGTTGGTGGAGGCTTTTTCCCTGCGCCGCCATCATCATCGGGACGGCCAGTAGGGCCAATAGGGTTGAGATGTACTTTTTCATAGTCGCTAAGTTACTGAATTTTTGCTAACTTTATGGCGTAAATGAATAATTATTGATTTCGTGTGCGGCAAATATAAGTTGCCACGGAGTTTACAAAGACAAGTAAAGTCTTTTTAAACGATTACTTAATAGATTTAGATATGGATTCAAAAGAAAGAATAGCAAAGGCCTTGGCTGTCGCCACTGACACCAAGGTGTTTGAGATGGGCTGCGGGGTCAGCTCACAGGCTCCGGAGGAGTTCAAAAAGTGGTTTCCAGGGCGCAAGGCGGTGGTTGTCGCAGACCTTAACACATGGAAGGCTTTGGGTGAGAAGGTTTACGGAGAGTTTGTCGCCGCAGGTATCCCGACCGAGAAGTACATCATCGAAAAGGATGAGTTCCACGCTGATTGGCGGTATGTCGACATGGTAGACCACATCATTGCGGGCAATTTCGCGGCCGCCAAGACCATCGAGAATGATCCTGAATATGTCGAGCCGGACGCTGAGAAGTCTTTCAGACCGTCTTCAGAGGCTGAATATGTGGCCGTCTCTGTCGGCTCTGGCGTCATCAACGACCTTTGCAAACTGGCCTCCCATCACTATGGCCAGTCTTACCTTACATTGCCTACGGCGGCTTCCGTGGACGGTTTCTCTTCGTTCGGAGCCTCTATTTCCTATCTTAACTCCAAGCAGACATTCTCATGTCCGGCCCCTCTGGTGATCATCGCTGACATTGACGTGATCGCCGCCGCCCCGAAGGTGATGACCGCAGCTGGTTACGCCGATCTGGCCGCCAAGGTTCCTGCCGGAGCCGAGTGGATGATCGCCGACCTGATGGGCACGGAGCCTATCAAACCGGACGCATGGCACGTGCTTCAGGATTACCTTGATGATCTTCTGGCTGATCCGGAAGGGGTTGCCAATGGAGACAAACAGGCTGTTGCCGACTTGTTCGAGGGCTTGACTCTCAGCGGAATAGCTATGCAGGCCGCTCAGTCCAGCCGCCCGGCGTCATGCTGCGACCATCTTTTCAGCCATATTCTTGACATGACCCACCATCGCTTTCATGGCAAGCTACAGTCTCATGGTTTTCAGGTGGCGATAGGCACTCTGACGATGTGCGCCGTGTTCGATGAACTGTTCAAGATGGATCTTACGAAGATCGATGTGGATGCTTGCGTGAAGGCTTGGCCTACGCTTGAGCAGGAGCAGGAGAGGGCTCTTGAGATATTCAAGGATTTCCCTGCGCCGAAGCTTGGCTACACCGAGATTACCAAGAAATATGATGATGCTGAGACAGTCCGTGTCCAGCTGACGAAGGTGAAGGAAGGTTGGCCAGAGCTTAAGAAGAAGCTTCAGGGGCAGGTATATTCATTCGCCAAGATGCAGGATCTGATGAAGAAGGCTGGCGCACCGTACGATCCTTCTATGATTGGCGTGACACGCGTTATGCTCAAGAATATGTTCCCGAAGGTTCAGCTGATGCGCTTCCGCTTCAACGTACTCGACCTTGCGAAGAGGGGAATGTTCTACGATCAGCTCGTGGAGTCTGTCTTCGCTCCAGGAGCCGCTTGGGATCTGACTAAGGAATTGAAGTAGAAACTCTTTGCCGGTAGGTGATTGCCTAATCGGTGATTGCCGGCCGGCGAAGGATGAATCAGGAATATGACAGTGCGAGGAACGGGTGTCCGAGGCTTTGCTAAAGGCCGTGCGTTCGTGGTCAGGGACTGCGGACAGAGGAATCCGTTCGAGGACATTCCGCCCGGCAGCGTTCTGGTTGCCGAGCGGCTGTCGCTGTCAGACTCCACACTGATTGATTTCAGGAATGTTGTCGGGCTTGTCGTCTGTGAGGAAGACGCTGACGGTCAGGTCTGTGTGCTGGCGAAAGGCATTGGCGTACCGGCCATTGTCGGTATCTCTGATTGCCTCAAGGAGATCGTGACTGGCGACCGTCTCCTGATCTGGAATCTTGATGTGTTAGTCAATCCCGATCTCGACACCACCATCGCCTACGAAAAAGCCCGCTCAGACGCTGACTCCCAGCTCAGCCTCAACCTTCCGCATTCGACGTACTATTAATAAATAGTCGATTCCTTGTCCTACCGGTCACTGAGCTTGTCGAAGTGACCGAATCCGTGATTTAAACGAAAAGTCGCTTCGGCAAGCTCAGCGACCGGTATTGTCAAGGACTGTACTCTATTTTTTCACTGTTTTTTAGTGTTTCTGTCACTTCGGCAGGCTCAGTGACGGGGGAAAGTGTAAAGTTTCTTTACAGTGGGTGTTAAATTTCTTTACACTTTGGGAAAGCGGTGTTTCCGTTAAGATATTCATAATTAAATAGTTGCGGCTTTTGGCGCAAAAATGGCTTGGCGAAGATGTCGGTTTGGGGGAACTGTGGCGATCGGTCGCCGCGGATCCACCGTAAAATGAGGCAAACTGTTATTACGACTGATTAAAGGAGTTTATATGTCAAGCACGTACCTGAAGTTCCTGTCGAGGAACAAACTTTACACTTTCATCGAGGTTTTCGGACTGTCGGTGGCGTTGGGATTTGTCATTCTGCTGGCTTCGTATGCCAGGACCGAGTTCAGCGTCGGGGCGAAGCAACCGCTTTCCAAGCAGCTGTATGTCGTTGGTGCGGGGGACTCTTTCGGAATGACGCTTGGAACATCGGAGGAGTTTTTCCCTTCCGTTCCTGAGATCAGTGAGTGGACCAGAATCTGCGATGGAGGTGATGCTGACATTATGGTCGGTGACGACTATTATAAAGCAGGTGAGGCTTCGATAGACACGAATTTCTTCAGGCTTTTTGAATATCGCCTTACAGGTTGTTCCAAGGACAATGTTCTGGAGAATGATGACGAGGTGATCCTGTCCGAGTCGTTCGCCAAGAAAGTGTTTGGAAAAGAGGATCCGATAGGCAGGACATTAAACATCGACAAAGACAGGTACACCGTAGTCGGAGTAGTAGAGGATTTTGGTCCGGTTGACATCTTCCAGCACTATGACTTGTTCACAAGCATGAAGCGTGCGCAAAAGCGGTTTGCCTGGATGGACAATTTCGGCAGCACGATTCCGATTGTCCGTCTAGAGGAAGGAGTAGATGTCGATAAAGTAAGGAGTGAGCTTCTTGAAAAGTATTTAGGGTACTGGAATTTCTATAAGCCGGACGCCTCAAACAACGCCTTCCTGTGGGGATCGAGTGTCACGAGACTTGATAAAGTCTATTTTTCAGGCTTGAATGCCTGGAGCGGTTTAAGAACAGGGGACAAGAAACAGGTTGAACTCTTGTTCATTGTGGCTTTGGTGCTGCTGATCTCAGCCATATTCAATTACATCAATCTGACTGTCGCACAGACGGGAAAGCGCGCCAAGGAAATGGCCACTAGACGGTTGCTCGGCGAAAGTTCAAAGAGTATAACAGCGAGGTACATCGTTGAGTCGTTCGCATTCACTGTCGGATGTTTCATTGTTGGATGTCTGCTGGCATATTCATTCAAACCATTCTTTAACAAGATCCTGAACGCAGACATCGTGCTGACGCCAGATGTGGCGACGGTGCTTTGGACCGTGCTAGCGTTGGTTGTCATCTCCGTGATCTCAGCTCTTCTTCCGGCTCTTCTTGTGTCCCGGTTCAAACCTATTGATGTTGTCAAGGGTGAGTTCCGCTTCAAGAACAAGATGCTCTTCGGGAAAGTTTTTATTGTGCTTCAGACTGTGTTCAGCACTGTTCTTATCGCGATGGCGATCACTATGGCGGCGCAGGTCAACCATCTGATCAACCTACCTGTCGGTTACGAAACCAAGGACATCATTCAGGTCAAATCCAGCTCTTTGGGCTATGACAGGGGAATTCAGGAGGCTCTGCAGAATAGACTGAAGTCTTTGCCGCAGGTGGCAGACGCTGGGTTGGGGATCACGTCCCCTGTGTCTTGCGGAGCCAATGGCATTCACGGAGAGGACAAACAGTTGATAGGCTATCTGCGTATGGCACAGCTGGACACTGCTTCGCTTAGGATCCTTGGAATCAGATTACTGGAAAAATATAGCGAACTATCCTCGCCAAAAGTCCTTCTGACGGAATCCTCCAAGAGGGAGCTTGGTGTGACGGTGGAACATCCTTACGCAGGCGGAAGCTACACTAACGGTGAATATGAAATCTGTGGCATCATCCCGGATTTCCGTGCCAATACAGCTTTGTTTGAGCCGATGGAGAATGAGAGGAACGCCATACTTGTTATTGATGAGAATTATCCGTACGCTTTCATTCAACTTCTTAAGATAACCGGTGATCACGCCGAGGCGATGGCCGCTGTCAAGAATATCTGCAGTGAGTTCGCTAAAGAGACTTTAGGAGTTCCTGTGGAGATGGAGACTTACTACCTTGACGAGAAACTGGTTGATGACTTGAAAGGTACGAAGAACACGATGCTGCTCGTGATTTCTTTCATGGTCATGGCCATCTTGATCTCAGCTCTCGGACTTTTCGCCATGTCGCTCTATTTCACTGAGCAGCAGAGCCGTCAGATCGCTGTCCGCAAAGTTTTCGGTGCCGAGGTCAGCTCGGCTGTCTGGACTTTGTCCAAGTCGTTCATGATTATGAGTGTTGTGGCTGTCGTGCTTGCGACACCGTTTGCAGTCTGGGGCATAAGCTACTATCTTCAGGGATTCTACGCCAAGATCGCTTTTCCTTGGTGGGCCATTGTCCTCGCGGCTTTGATCTCGATGCTGATTTCATTCCTCTCCGTCGTCGGCCAGACCTACGCCGCCGCCACCAGAAATCCGGTCAAGACACTTGGTCAGGATTAAGGAAAAGTCGCTTCGACAGGCTCAGCGACCTGAATAAGAGTGGGGGTAAACCCCAACTTTTTACGTTTCTTATCAAAATTTACGTTTTTGTTGCGTATTATTGCGGACAAAGACTTGGACTATGATAGGAAACGTAACTTTTAATGATGCCCTCACCGCCCTTGCCGACCTCGTGATGCCGCGCGAGTGCATCGTCTGCGGGAAGCCTCTTGCCATGCGCGAACGCCACCTCTGCATCGGATGCCTTGCCGACCTGCCGCGGACATATTTCTCGAATATGCCCCACAACCAACTTGCCGACAGGTTCAACGCCTTGATTCAGCGTGATCTGGATGCCGGTGGAGTCTTTGAGGAATATTCCTACGCCACGTCCCTGTTCTTTTACCGCTCCCAGACCTGCTACAGGCTGATCACCCAAAGGCTGAAATATCATTCGGACTATGCCGCCGGGCGGTATTTCGCATCGATGCTTGGCCGTGAGATGGCTTCGTCGCCGATTTACTCCGATGTGGATGCCGTGATTCCGGTGCCCCTTCATTGGTCCAGGCTTTGGACCAGAGGACACAATCAGGCCGAGATCATCGCAAAGGTCTTGGCTGAAAGCCTTGAGGCCGATCTTCGCGCCGACATCCTTTATCGTGCCCGCCGCACACATACTCAGACCAAACTCTCGGTGGAGAGCAAAGCGCGCAACGTCGAGGGCGCTTTTAAGGTGATGCGGCAGAAATCCGCCCTTGAATATTCCCACATCCTTTTGGTGGATGATGTTTTCACGACCGGAGCCACCCTCCACTCCTGCCTGAAAGCGTTGAGGACGGTTATTCCGCCGCAGGTTCGCGTCAGCGTCGCCACCTTGGCTTGTGTCGGAAAGTAAGAAATGCTACAATTTGGTTACAAATCGTAAGGATAAACGTTTTATGTAGACTTTTAGACCAAGATATGTGTAATTTGTACCATATAGCGTGGGTTTATTAAAATAGATTAAAATTTTTCTTATTGTTTATAAGGTTGGAAATAAAACGGTTAAGTAAAGACGCTAACAAAATTTTTACAAAAAATATTAAAAAAGTTTGCAAGTCTCAAAAAAAGCAGTACCTTTGTACCCGGGTTGAGCAAGGAGGTTCTCTCCCCGATCAACCTATTGGTTATTAGTTTTAGTGTTATTAATTATGTGGTTAGAGTGAGAGTCCACGCGCGATGCGTCGACGCTCATTTTTTTTGTATATGCACTATCCGGTCACGGCGATTGTCGATTGTCGGTCGCTGAGCTTGCCGAAGCTCCCGAAATTTAGTAGATTTGTAATAGTAATCAAATCAATAATATGATAGAACTTGGAATCAAAGGCCGTCAGGAGGAGATTGTGACGGAGGAACTGACCGCAAGCCACATCGGCAGCGGGACTGTCAGGGTGTTCGCCACCCCGATGATGATCGCACTTATGGAGCGCACAAGCCGTCTTAGCGTCAAGCCTTATCTTGAGGAAGGCCAGGAGACGGTCGGGACCAGGGTGGATGTCTCACATGTCTCTTCGACACCGGTGGGAATGAAGGTGTGGTGCGAAAGCGAGGTAGTGGAGATCGACCGGCGTCGGATCGTGTTCAGAGTCACCGCCTATGACGAAAAAGGGCTCATAGGTGAAGGAACCCATGAGCGCTTTGTGATTGATGTCGCAAAGTTTCAGGCCAAGGCCGAGGAAAAAAGTAAATGACCACTGTATAATACCGCGTTGGTTAATTGATTGCAATTTAATGATTTAAGCCTTTGTCTTTAGCTGATATCTACTAAAGGCAAAGGCGTTTTTCTTTGAATATAAACACATTATCCTCCACTTGTCTTTCGTAATGTGTTCTGATTTTTGTATCTTTGTGGCCGTGCCGCGGGAAGTGCGGTAATTTAGAATCAATTAACTGTTCTAACTGTGGTTTATGACTTACAAGGTTTTTATAAGCTATTCCAGGAAAGACGGCGGTGTTGCCGACAGGATTTGTGAGGAACTGGATAAGGCGGGTATTACCTATTTTATTGACCGGGAATCAATTAAAGGCTCAGAGGATTTCCCTGAGGTGATTTCGCATGCTATTGGGGAATCGGAATTGTTTCTTTTTCTGGCCAGCAGGAATTCCTATCAGTCGACGTTCACCAACAAGGAGATTGTCTACGCTGTCAACAATTGTCCTAATTCCGCGATTCTGCCTTACATCATTGATGACAGTGATCTTCCCAATAACATCGAGTTTCTCCTGAGTGATGTGAACTGGATCACCATGAAGGACTTCCCGATAGAGTCGGGGCTTGTCCCACAGATAACCGCGGTTTTGAACGACCCTAAGATTCTGTATAATTCCAAGGGCTTGAAACGTAGGAAGATAAGCCGGATATTCACTGTGTTCCTACCGATTGTGACGGTCGTCGCAATCCTTGCGCTGGTTCCTTCCATTGTTGACAGGCACAAGAAAATGAAAGCGGACGCCGCCGCTGACAAAGACAAAAAGGAATATCTCGCCATTGTCGCGAAGTCGGATTCCTTGGTAAGAGTTTTCCGGCGGTTTCAGTCAAAGGACGATCCTGAGGCGACTGTAAAGGAAGAGATCGAGTGCCTTAAAAAGGCGGGTGAACTTTTGGGAGCGTCGGCGAAGATCAGCAAGAATTATTCGAACACATCATATTCCTATATGTATATTCCTGACTTGGTGGCTCCTCGTAAAGCTTCTTTGACGTCTTGCCTTGACTCGATCTTTACGTACTGGAAGGAGTTGGCGCAGGACTCGTACAGATTGTACCAGTCTGGTATCACGGAGGAAAAGGATTATGCGGTAAGGTTCATCAACTACGCCCTGGACGCGAAGCCGGACAGGAATCTTGAGGAATTAAGAAAAAAATTACAGTAATATTACAACGCTACACATTATGAAAAGATTGTTCCTGCTTGTTCTGACCACACTGGTGTCTGTCTCATTGTTCGCGCAAAGTTCAACTTTTGACAGTAGGTATTCAAACGCTTTACGTTACTATGAGTCTCATAAGTACACACGCGCGATCGAGTTGCTGAACTCTTTGATAAAGGTACGGGGAATCACTCCGGACCAGAAGAAAAAGGTTATCTACTTGAAAGAGAGATGCAGCAACGCCCTTAAGGCCGAAAAAGTGTTCGTCATTGACGGTGATTCCATCGATACGGATTACCAAGGAGGCACGTTTGGGTTCAGAGTGACTTCCGGGAAGAATTGGTCTGTCTCGGATTCTCCGTCATGGTGCGTAAGCTCAACAACCAAGGACAGCCTGTATGTGACTGTGTCAAGGAATGAAGTGACAAATTCGCGTCAGGGTAAGGTGGTGATTTCCAACAAGGTCGCGACGCAGATAGTTTTCGTCAGTCAGGAGGCCCGTCCGGAAGCGATGAGGACGGTCCGGATCTCTACTGTGCCGGAGAGGGCAAGGGTGACTTTGGATGGAAAGACCCTTTCGACATCTCCATGTGATTTTGTCTTGGGGGCGGGCTATCATTCCTTGCGTTTTGAGAAGAACGGCTATGACACGAAAGACACCACATTCACTATACAGGATGTTCTGTCGGACACTCTGCTGGATCTGAAGACACGCCTTAATCCGATTTTTGGAACAGTCAGGGTGAAGGTAGCTCCAGAGGAGGGTTTCGACTTTGATTCGGCTCCGGAGGTGATGATAAACGGAAGAAGGGTGGATCTGGAGTCCGGGTTCATCAATGATTTCGACGCGGACGAGAGCCTGATGCCTTACTCTGTCTACAAGGATGGGTATATTCCTATCATGCCTGGCACTGTGACTGTCGCGGTGTCGGCGCCGGGATTCAAGGATGAGTCCACGTTGATGAAGGTCAAAAGAGGCACCAACACGGATGTGAATTTCACGATGAAGGCGATTTACGGGACGCTGTCAGTCAATGGTAATGACGCATCTGTCGGCGCTGAGGTCCTTGTCGATGGCAAACGGGTTGGAGTGATGCCTTCCGGAAAGATCCGCATCAAGGTCGGAGAACACAAGATCTCGTTCCGTAAGGAGGGCTCGGACACGGAAGAACCTTTCTACAATGTGAACATCAGGGAGAATCTTGACACATTGCTTGGTGTGACCATGAAGGCGTTCGGCCTTTACAGGTTTGTCACAGAGCCGAGCATGGCTAATGTGATTCTGGATGGAAAACTGATGGGAGTCACTCCGCTTGATCTGAAACTGCTGGACGGTGAGCACATGGTCAAGATCGAGAAAGATGGCTATGACTCCTACGAAGCGAACATTGTCACGGACTTGACACCGGGCGTCCATGAGGTCAATGTCCCGATAGCGAAGTCCTACCCGTTCAGACTCACATCCGACGAAGAGAACACCTATGCCACCGTGATAGGCGGGAACAAGACATACATAAAGGACGAACGCCTGCCTTACACCTTGAATCTTCCTTATAGTGAGGCGCCTTACAAACTTGTGGTCAGACATTCGGACAACAAGTTGGCTTACAGGAAAAACATAAAATTCAACTCGAAGTCCAAGGATCACCTCAACGTCAAGACCTGGTCGAGATACAACGTTCAGACTCTTGGTGGAAATTATTATCTGAACGAGATTCCGCTGTTCGATGACGCCGCGTTCAAGGGCTACAGGTATATTGCGGATGCGTCATTGATGAAATTCAAATTCTTCAATGGATTCTCGACGTCTGTCGTGAAAGGCGCGCTATACCTGGCGGACGACAACGACGAAGCCTTGAATATTCCTGCTGAGGGTGATAGGGAAGCGTTGTCTCTGACAGGCGATGACAATGTCAACATGCTGTTTTTCCTGTCTCCGATATTCCTTAATGGAGAGCTCAGGATCGGCGGCGGTCTGACGAATTTCATCGATGCCGGTTTTTTGGCCGGATACGCCTGGTGTCCAAGGCTTTGCTTTGCCGGTGAATATACCCACATCTCTGGCGCTGACATTTTTGTGGGCGCGGAGGTGTGCAGCAGGCTCCATTCCATCAACTTCAATCTGAAGTGTGGATTCCAGATCTTCAAGGGAGAGGCCAATTACTATATTAAAGAGAAATCCGGCTCGGGAAGCAAAGACAATGACTGGTACCACAAGAACATTGACAGAAGCCAGTTCGTAGTCTCTGTCGGCTTCTCGTTGGGAGGCAAGGATTCGAAGGGAAACAATTATCTGAGAGTGTTCTGATAAACTGTCTGCCGATGTCGAACATCTACTTTTGCGGCGCTTTGCTGATCAGCGTGCTTTATGTGCTTATGCTGATCCGGATGTACAGGCGCAAGGTCCGAAAACTTTGGATTCCGGTGATTGTCATCGCCGCGTTAAGCACAGTGATGTACGGTCTCATCTACTATGAGATAGGTGTCCGGTCATTGCTTCCTTGGCTTACGTTCTCAATAATGAGCGCGGTGAAGATGTTCCTTGGAAGCGTGAACTCCAACTGCCTTTTCAGTGTGCTGACCAATCCTGACTTGGTCCGTCACTCGCAGTTGATCCTGACGATAGCCGCCACATTGTTCCTCTGCTCGGTCGCCACGACATCCTATTTCGTGATGTACGTGCTGTACCGGTTGAGTGAAAGCCGCCTGTGGCTGTGGTTTAACAGGAAACAGGCGGGTAAGGGCGCGTCGATAATCCTCGGCACGGATTCAAGGTCGATAGATCTTGCCAAAGACATCGCGTCCAGAGGGACGGAGACAGTCATTCTGGTGGATTTCCCGGACAAGGAGGACGGAACGGGCGCCGGGTCTTTCAAGTACATATTCAATCTTCGAAGTGACGAGCGTGACTGCTCCTCATCGATTGAACGAGACTCCAATGTCCATGTCCTTAGGGCAAAGCAGCACCTGAAATATTCATCTAACGTCAATGCCTTTAAATACATGGGGTTGGAGAGGCTGGAGGATTGGGCTTTGGCGCCGGACAGCAAGATATTCATCCTGTCGGACGACGAGCATGAAAACCTTGTCTGTCTGGAGCACCTGCTCCGTTCCGACAGCGGGATCACAGTCTATTGCCATGCCAAGCGAGGAGGGCTGAACACCCGTTTCTCGATCGCCGTTGAGTCTGATGTACATTTCATAGACTCCGCCTTTCTTATCGGTCAGTCGTTGAAGTCAAAGCCGGAATTCGCTCCGGTCAATTATGTTGATGTGGCTGTGGATAAGGACGGGAATAAGCTTGGCTATGTCACATCACCGTTCAATTCGATGATTATCGGGTTCGGCAACGCCGGTCAAGGAGCCTTGAGGTTTCTCTACGAATTCGGCGCGTTTGCGGACAAGGATGGAAACAAGTCTGGATTCCATTGCGATGTCATTGACAGGAATATGAATGATTTCCTTGGGGATTTCTTTTACAGGGTTCCAGGATTGAAAGGTAGCGGTGAGGTCTCTTTTTCCGCCATGACGACAGGTTCGGATTCATTCAGGGACATGTACCTTGCTAAACTTGACACACTCAACTATGTGGTTGTGGCTTTGGATGACGACAGTGAAAGCCTACGTGTAGGATTGGATCTGCTTGAGACGGCCTTCCGCTTCAGAAAGGATGGTGTCAGAAATCTGGCTATAGCCGTGCGTCTGGAATCCCCGACGGATTATGACCGGAAGATCGTGAGATTCTACTCCGACGCCTACGGCGATGTCCTCCATTTGTTCGGAGACGGTCAAAGCATCTGGACTTCGGACAACATTTTCGGTCTTTCTTTCAGGGACGAGGCGATCATGTTCTATGACAACTATCAGAAAGCCACCGCCGGCGAGGAGACCTGGGAGGAACGTAGGATAGGTCTTAAAGAGAGAAGGCGCAAAGAGGAAAGGCCGGAACTTTACGCCATTCTGGAACTCCAGAGAAAAGAGTTTCAGGACATGTCCAACGCTTGGCACAGGTACACGAAGATGAGCCTGTGCTCTCCGGCTGTCTGGGAGGACCCTAAGGTCGCTGACGGAATACCGTACAATTATTCCGGTTCACATTCCGAAAGTGGGGAGCCGACATATTCATGCCTTGAGAAACTGGCTGTCTGTGAGCATCTTCGCTACGAGGCTTCACACATCATCAACGGCTACACCCTTGCTCCAGAGAGGAACGAACTCAAGAAGCAACTTGAGAATCTTGTTCCGTACAATGATCTTTCGGAATTCATCAAGCACTACGACTGGCTGGTGGTCAAGACCACGCTGATGCTTCAGCGGAAAGGCGCTTGACCACCACGTGTCCTTAGCAGTTCATCGCGCCGCAGCAGTGAATGACCTGGCCGGAAACGTAGCCGGAGAGGTCGCTGGCGAGGAAGAGGGCCACATTGGCCACATCTTCAGGAGTACCTCCGCGGCGAAGCGGAATCTGCTTCACCCAAGCGTCACGCACTTCCTCCGAGAGGGCGTTGGTCATGTCCGAGATGATGAATCCAGGGGCGATGCAGTTGGCTCTGATGCCGCGTGGACCCATCTCCTTGGCGATGGACTTTGCCAGACCGATGAGACCGGCCTTGGAGGCAGAGTAGTTGCACTGGCCGGCGTTGCCGGAGACTCCCACGACAGATGACATGTTGATGATGCTTCCGCCTCTTTGGCGGGCCATGATCGGGGTCAGGGCGTGGATGAAGTTGAACGCTGACTTGAGGTTCACGTTGATGACAGCGTCCCACTGGGCCTCGCTCATCCTGAGCATGAGTCCGTCCTTGGTGATGCCGGCGTTGTTCACAAGGATGTCAATCCTGCCGAAATCGGCCAGAATCTGATTCACTACATTGTGAGTCTCCTCGAAGTTGGCGGCGTTGGAGGCATAAGCCTTTACCTTGTGGCCGAAAGCCTCGATGTCTTTGACTGTCTGTTCTCCGACTTCATTGATGACAAGGTCGGTGAAAGCCACGTCAGCTCCCTCGGAAGCGAATTTCATGGCGATGGCCTTGCCGATTCCTCTTGCGGCGCCCGTGATGAGGGCTACCTTTCCGTCTAAAAGTCCCATAATATTCAGTTTAATTTTTCACAAAAGTAATCTATCTTGCCACGATGAGCAAGTCTTTAGGTCGCTATTTGGTGAAAGAATGGATGATGTGGCGAAAGGCACGGATAAAATGGTTATCTTTGCCGTGTTTTGACAATGATATTAAAAAATGAGTGAAATACGTGACCCTCAGCTCTGGGAAAGCGGAGAGCTGAAGATAGAATGGGTAAGGCATCACATGCCGCTGCTTGAAGGTTTGGAGAAAGAGTTCAAGGAGACGAAGCCGTTCAAGGGGCTGAAAGTGGCTCTGTCAGTGCATCTGGAGGCCAAGACCGCGCATCTTTGCGAGGTTCTGGCCGAAGGAGGTGCCGAGATGTATGTCACCGGAAGCAACCCTCTCTCGACCCAGGACGATGTGGCGGCCGCTCTTGTGCATGAGGGGCTGAACGTCTTCGCTGTCCATGGGGCGACCCCTGAGGAATATGAACACGGCATCAGGCGCGTCATCGAGTGCGGCCCGAACATCATCATAGATGACGGTGGAGACCTCGTCACGATGATCCACGAGAACTATCCGGAGCTCATTCCGAATGTCATCGGAGGCTGCGAGGAGACCACAACCGGAATCCTTCGCCTTGAGACGATGAACCGTGAGAAGAGGCTCAAGTTCCCTATGATGCTTGTGAACAACGCCGCCTGCAAGCACTTCTTCGACAACCGTTACGGCACAGGCCAGTCCGTCTGGGACGGCATCAACAGGACCACCAACCTGATTGTGGCCGGGAAATATGTCGTTGTCGCCGGCTACGGCTGGTGCGGCAAGGGCGTGGCCATGAGAGCCAAGGGCCTTGGTGCGAAAGTGATTGTGACAGAGGTCGATCCGATCAAGGCCATGGAGGCTGTGATGGACGGATTCCAGGTCATGAGCATGGCTCAGGCCGCATCGGAAGGCGACATATTCGTGACTGTCACTGGTTGCGATGATGTCATCACCAAGGAGCATTTCCTTGCGATGAAGGATGGTGCGATCTGCTGCAATGCCGGTCACTTCGACTGCGAGGTGAATGTCGCCCAGCTCAAGGAACTCGCTGTCAGCGAGAAGCCTGCGAGACAGAATATTCAGGAATATGACCTCCCGAACGGTCGTAAGGTCTATGTCATAGCGGAGGGACGCCTTGTCAATCTGGCCGCTGGTGACGGGCATCCAGCCGAGATCATGGACATGTCGTTCGCAATCCAGGCCTTGAGTGCCAAGTACTTGGCTGACAACAGGATGGTTCTTGCAAGAGATCTTGGAGAGATGCTTCATTGCGTGCCGGAGTCCATTGACCGTGAGGTTGCCTTCAGAAAGCTGAAGGATTGGGGGATCACGATCGACACGCTGACTCCTGCCCAGCACAAGTACCTTTATGGAGAATAATCGCATAAATAATTTTTAAAGAATAGGTTGGCAGTTCCGCTGACCTATTCATTATATTTAACATAAAATAATAACGCTATGAGCCTGATTCCTATCTACACCTGGACCAAAGGTATCAGAAACTTTGATCATAGGAGAAAACAGTTCTCCCAGCAGCCTTGGGCGCAGGGAGTATTGCTTCTTTGCTGCGTGGTGGTAGCGATGCTTTTGGCCAACCTCCCGTTTACCAAAGAGTTCTACCACAATGTTCTGGAAACCGAGATTTCCTTGAGGTTCCATATTCCCGGACATGAAGGATTCCTTTTCCCGGACGGGATGACAGTTGAGAGCTTCATCAACGACATCCTGATGACGGTCTTCTTCTTTACTGTAGGTCTTGAGATCCGGCGCGAGATGAAGAACGGGGAGTTATCCAGTGTGAAGAAGGCGATGATGCCGGTGATCGCCGCGTTCGGCGGCGTTGTGGCTCCGGCCTTGATATTTACCGCCGTCAATCATGGTTCCGCCGCCGCTTCCGGATGGGGTATTCCAACCGCCACGGACATCGCTTTCGCCGTCGGCATCCTGTCCATTCTGGGTGACCGTGTGCCGGTGTCGTTGAAAATCTTCCTGACTGCGCTGGCCATAGCCGATGACCTCATCGCCATTCTTGTCGTGGCTCTGTTCTACGGTGGCACGATCAATTTCGGGCTTTTGGCAATAGCGTTTGTACTGATTGCCTTGGTGCTGCTGATGAACAAGTTGGGCGAGAAACGGGATTGGTTCTATCTGGTTCCGGCCATCGCGATCTGGTCGCTTTTCTACTATGCAGGCATCCATTCCACGATGTCAGGCGTCGTGATGGCGTTCCTTGTGCCGATGGCTCCTCGGTTCAACGAGGCCTACTTTCACAGAAAGCGTCTCCAGTACATCCGCAGGCTCAATGAATATAATGGGATAGCCTCCACCTCCACCGAATTCCCTAACGGTCCGCAGAGGCATTGTCTGAGGCGTCTGTCCGCCATCTCAAGGGATTCCATCGGAATGAGCTACCGTCTTGAGCACGCCCTCGGTCCTTGGGTCAACTTCCTGATCATGCCGATCTTCGCCCTCGCCAACGCGGGAGTCGAGATTCCGGACGTGTCCTACTTCAATGTGTTCCAGTTCGATCAGGCTCTGGGCAGCGTGAGCATGGGAATATTCCTTGGCCTTGTCCTTGGCAAGCCTCTTGGAATCTCCCTCGCAAGCTTCATCGCTGTCAAACTTCATGTGGGAGAGATGCCGGCGAAGGCCTCTTGGGTCATGCTGATCGCTGTGGCCTGCCTTGGTGGTATCGGATTCACGATGTCAATTTTTGTGGACACCCTGTCATTCGGTGACCAGGCTCCTGAGATCACTGCCCGTCTTCGTGACATGGGTAAGGTGGCCGTGCTGATGGGCTCCCTCTGCGCCGGCATCCTGGGCAGTATCCTGATCAACATTGTCCACGGCATCGAATCCAGAAAAGCTGTAAAGGCTTAGTGGCCAGCGTCTGATGGTTCGGCAAGCCCATCACCGACGGCTCTGAAAGGGCTTTATGGTTGGTGATGGGCTTGTCGAAGTGACCGCGGAATGGATCATATTCCGAGCTCGTCCTTCATCGAGCGGAGAAGATCAAAGGCCTGAAGAGGGGTGATGTTGTTCAGATCCACTCCAGAGAGTTTGTCGCGCAGGGATTCGAGCGTCGGGTCGTCCAGCTGGAAGAATGACAACTGAAGGCTTCCGTCGCTCTCAAGGGTGCCGGCCTTGGTCTGCACAGGCTTCTTTATCTCGCCCTTCTTTGCGCTTACAAGATGCTGCGAATCGTTCATTTCCAAAGCCTTGAGAGTGTTCTCGGCACTTTGGATCACCTCTTTCGGCATCCCGGCCATTCTTGCGACGTGGATGCCGAAGCTGTGCGCGGTTCCACCCTCCTTGAGCTTGCGCAGGAAGATCACCTGGGTGCCGACCTCCTTCACTGCGATGTGGAAGTTCCTGACTCTTGAATATATCTCCTCAAGGTCGTTAAGCTCGTGATAGTGAGTGGCAAAGAGTGTCTTTGCCCCGTGGCCGTATTCATGAATATATTCGACTATCGCCCGGGCGATCGACATTCCGTCATAGGTTGAGGTGCCTCGACCGATCTCGTCCAGAAGCACCAGGGAACGCTCCGAGAGGTTGTGCAGGATCATCGAGGTTTCCAGCATCTCGACCATGAAGGTGGATTCGCCCCGGGAGATGTTGTCGGTGGCCCCGACCCTTGTGAATATCTTGTCGAAATACCCGATCCTGGCGCTGTCCGCCGGCACGAACGAGCCGATCTGCGCCAGCAGGACAATCAAAGCTGTCTGCCTCAGCAAGGCCGACTTACCGGCCATGTTCGGACCGGTCAGGATGATGATCTGCTGCTTCTTGTTGTCAAGGAATATGTCGTTGGGAACATATTCCTCACCGGCGGGCATCAATGTCTCGATGACCGGATGGCGGCCGGCCTTGATGTCAAGGGTCAGATCCTTGGTCATCTCCGGACGGTTGTAGTGGTTGTCCTTGGCAAGCTGGGCGAATCCAGTCAGCACGTCAAGGCGGGCGATGATCCGGCAGTTGGTCTGGATCGCCGGGATGTTCCTCTGAATCTCGGCGACCAACTCTCCGTAAATCTTTGTCTCAAGGGCGTAGATGCGGTCTTCCGCACTCAGAATCTTCTCTTCATATTCCTTGAGTTCCTGGGTGACGTAACGCTCGGCGTTGACAAGGGTCTGCTTGCGGATCCACTCTGGCGGGACAAGGTCCTTGAATGCGTTCCGTACTTCGATGAAGTAGCCGAAGACATTGTTGTAACTTATTTTGAGCGAGGATATTCCCGTTCTTTCCGCCTCTGATTGCTGGAGTTTCAGAAGGTAGTCCTTCCCGCCCGAAGAGATGTTTCGCAGCTCATCCAGATCCGGATCTACCCCCGGGGCTATGACCTCGCCTTTTCCCACGGCGGCGGCAGGCTCGGCAGTCATCGTGGCGGTGATCTTTCCAAGCAGCTTAGAGCAGTTCTTCATCTTGCTGATGAGGGAGTCCAAAGCCTTGATTCCATGATCTTTGCAAAGTTTGGCGATTGGCTCCATACGGGCAAGTCCACGTCCCAGCTGCATCACCTCCCGAGGTGAGATCCTGCCTGTGGCCGCCCTGGAGATGATCCTCTCAAGATCTCCGATGTCGCCGATGTGTTCCTGAACCTGATCAAGGTCTTCGCCGGCCTCAATGAAGTGCTGCACGACATCGTAGCGGTTGTTCAACTCCTTGATGTCCATTATCGGCATCGCCAGCCAGCCGCGCAGAAGCCTCGCCCCCATCGGGGATGAACATTTGTCGATGACGCTGACCAATGAGACCCCTTCGCCTCCCACTGAGGAATTGAATATCTCCAAGTTCCTCATCGTGAACTTGTCCATCCACACGAACTTGTCCTCGTCGATCCTGGAGATCGAGCAGATGTTCTTAAGCCCCGTGTGCTGGGTCTGCTCCAGATAGACCATCAGCGCTCCGGCCGAGCATATTCCCAAAGGGAAGCCATCAACGGCGAAACCCTTGAGAGACTCGACTCCGAACTGTTTCTTGAGCCTTTCGACCGCGGCGTCGTAGACGAACGCCCATTCCTCGATCGTGGTGATGTAGAGCTTGTCTCCGTACTTTTCCCTGACCCCTTTCTCGTACCCTTTCTGGACCACAATCTCCTTAGGGTTCAAGGAGGCGATAAGCGTTCCTATGTAGTCCAGGGACCCCTGCGCCACCTGAAAAGATCCGGTGGACACATCCAGAAAGGCCGCTCCGCACTGATTCTTGTCGAAAGTCAGGCCGGCGAGGAAGTTGTTCTCCTTTTGATTCAGAAGCTGGTCGCTGAAAGCCACGCCAGGTGTGACAAGTTCGGTCACGCCACGTTTCACGAGTTTCTTGGCTAATTTCGGATCCTCCAACTGGTCGCAGACGGCCACCTTGTAGCCGGCCCGGACGAGTTTCGGAAGGTAAACATCCAAGGCATGGTGCGGGAATCCGGCCATCTCGATGTAGCCTTTGTCTCCGTTGGATTTCTTGGTCTGGACTATGCCCAGAACCTTGCTGACCAGCACTGCGTCGTCGGAGTAGGATTCGTAGAAGTCTCCGACCCTGTAAAGCAGCACCGCTTCCGGATGCTGTGCCTTCACAGAGAAAAACTGTTTGATCAACGGAGTATCCTCCGGCACCTTATTTTTCGCCATATCAATGTCTTATGTTTGCCTAATGTATAAATTCAGATGCCTCCTCCACCGAAGAGGCAAGATTACAAATTTACAAAAAAACCTATGAATATGCAGAAAGAGATTTCAGCGTTGCCTCCAAAATCCTCCAGCCGCGCTGTTTGGCTGTCAGTCGAACAGAACACGTTTCAGAATATAGTCGGGTGGCACTGTTTGGCGACAATAACGCGCTAAAGTGTCGCTGAACAGTGCAAACGACACTGTCGGGAAGCATTTCAGGCCGAAAACGTTCCCTAAGAGTGTTGAGCGACCTTACTGGGTGGAAAAAAGGCAGAGGTCCTCATGATTTTTATTTCATGACAATCTCTTTCAGGTTGCGGAAAAACTCCTCGTACTCGTCCGGGGTTATCTGCCGTCCGGAGGACAGAACGACAAGCGGGTGAGGCTGATAGCCTTCGCGGTAGGCCGGATGCCTGTGCCGGAATCCGTTCCGCAAGAAGCCGCATCTTTCGTAGAATCTCAGCCTGGCCTTTGAGATATCATCCACGATCGGGTCTATTTCCAGGATGACGTTTTTCGGTGTCGAGGCGACGAACGAGTCCAGTACCCGTGAGCCGTAACCCTTTCCCCTCAGCGTTGTGTCAACGGCAAGATGTTCGATGTAGATCTGCCGTTCAAACTCCCAGTAAGAGATGAATCCGACGAAAGTGTCCCCGTCCCAATATTCGCAAAGATGGTACTGACTGCACCCGAAGGCATATTCCTGCTGCTCCTCGGTCCTTTGCTCGAAGATAGGGAAACTGCTTCCGTACAATCTACGGAACTCCTCGAACCGCTCGTCTCCTGAACTTTTTATCTCGATTCCGCGCATGGCTTTGGTTTTTTAGCAAGCGTTAAGTAAACCACTTGCCGTTTATGACAAACTTACATAAAAAGCTGCGATTTTTACGCCACTTGATGAGCATTGATGATTTTTTTATGAAAAAAGGAATTGTCTTATCTTTGCACTGCAAACCTTGATGCGGTGAACCGCTCAGCAAATATCTAAGGTTTGAGGTAAGATTAGTACCGCAATGAATCCTGTTACAGCAAGACTTTTGAATCAGCAGTTGGTCTGTCCTCGGTTTTCGAAACCGGAGGATGTGGTCTCATGGTTCGGGGCGATGCAGGGGCAGGAGTATCGTATGGTGCGTTGGGCGGTGGAGATGAGAACCAAGAGACCGTCTCTCAAGGCGTTCGAGAAGGCGTTTAACGAGGGGTGGATTGTCAGGACACATCTGCTGCGTTGCACTTGGCAACTGATTACGGGTGAGGACTTTGGCTGGATGCTTTCGGTTTGCCGCAAGAAGGCGCTGTCCGGACTGCGAGGCTGGATGACGGCCAACCGGATTTCCATCTCGGAGGAAGAACAGGAGCGGATTTCGGGAATATTCGAGGAAACATTAAGTGTCAGAAGAAGTGTCCAGAAGGCGGATTTCGCCGCCGCCCTCGCCGAACGTGGAATCACTATGGATGACCACCGCCTGTCCTATCATATTCGTCTTGCGGAACTTTCGGGACTCCTTTGCAGCGGAGACCTGCTCCCGATGAAAAGTACCTATTCCCTTGTGCGTGAGAAGATAAGAGGTTCTTTGAATATGCCGGAAGAGGAGGCTCTGGGGATGCTTGCCCGGAAATATTTCCGAAGCCACGCCCCGGCCACCTTTGAGGACTTCCTGTGGTGGTCGGGACTGAATGTCAGCGACTGCCAGAAGGCAGTCGAAAGCATTGGAGACGAACTTGTCAAGGAAACATGGAGGGGCCGGGAGCTATATATTCACGAATCCTGCCGCTCCAGAGGATTCCGCTCCGGCACGGTTCACCTGATAGCTCCGTATGATGAATATCTCATCGGCTACAAAAGCCGTGATGTTGTCCTCCGGCCCGAACATTCGCACAAGGCCCACAGCAACAACGGAATATTCCAGCCCATTATCGCCCTTGACGGCGAGATTGTCGGCAACTGGTCCCCGGCTTCCAAGGATGGCGGCTTCAGGATCTTCAAGCCTGGCCTTTCAATTCCCGAAGAGGCCCTCGCCGCCCGCTTCGAAATTTACCAAAGGTTCGCCAATCTTGCCCGTTGAATTTGTGGTTGTTTAGGTAAGGAACTCCTCCTCAGCGACCGGATTACCTTACAGCGAATGCAGAAAGCCGAAGGCGTGGCTCCAGTTCCGGAAACCGAGGTCGGAGGCTGACATAAGGATGTTGAACATTCCGGAGTCGTAGAACCGCATCTCAAGGTCGTCATCCTCATCGAGTTGGAGGAGGTTGACGGCATCCGGACACTCATCGCGTATCTCCTCGAAGTATGGCCGGCCGAGAATCTTGAAGCCGTTCGCGTCGTCATCACACTCGGCGAAATCGATGGCCATAGCCGGTTCGGCGAGCTCCTGCTCCTCATCGTCCACGAGGATGCACGAGTTGAAGGTCTCCATGTTGATTTGCTTGGTGTACTTTACCTTGACGGCCTTCTTCGGCCAGCGTCCGAGCGGAAAATGCTCAGGGGATTCGTAGCCGATGAAGTCATCGATCGCCGCGAAGACATAGAGCATTCCTTCGTGCGGAAGAAGCCCATCCTTGTCGAAAGGAGCGATGTCCTCGCAATCAATCTGGCAGATGAAAGTGAGGGGATATTCAGATTCGCTTCCGTCCTCTTCCGTGATTTTCATCATCGGGTACTCAACCTGAGGCGGCAGGTCAGGGTTGCCCCACCATTTGCTGCAACAAAACAGGTTGGATTCCGTTTTCCTTGGTTTTAAACTGATTGCCATATTGTTGATTCTGTTTTATTTGTGATCAATCTGCTTTCGGCTCGTAAAAAGATTACTTGGTGCAGGCCTTAACCATTTTACTTTCAAGCATTAATAATGTCCGCCACGATGGCCGTGATGTTGTCCACTCCGCCTTTCCTTTTGGCGGCGTCGGCCAAGGCGGAGGCGCTTTCCTCTGGATTGCCTTCGGACAGAAGCCGCTCGATCGCATCGTCCTCCAGCATGTCCGAGAGGCCGTCCGAGCAGACCAGAATCCGGTCCGATTCCATCAGCCGGTCACTTATGTCTTGGATGTTGGCCTCTGTGTCGCAACCCGCTCCGATGCAGTTGTACAGGGCTTTTCCAGCTGGAAGCGGGACCATGTCTCTTTCGTGGATGGTCTGGTCTGTGGTCAGCTGACGAAGCAATCCGTCCCTCAGGCGGTAGGTCCTGCTGTCTCCCACGTTGACGAGCAGGATCTTTCCTGTCATCCAGACAAGACCGGTCAAAGTGCAGCCCATAGCCTTGCTCTGGCGTCCTTCAAAAGCTTTACGGTTGAGTTCTCCGCTGATTTCCTTTAGCTTCGCCTCCAAAGAAGATGCGCTCAGCCCGACGGACTTGTCCAGCAGGAAGGCCCGAAGGGTCTCCAGCGTGAACCAGCTGGCATATTCCCCGTTCTCGTGTCCTCCCATCCCGTCCGAGACAAGCAGGCAAAAACTCTCATCATCAGAGACTTCCTTGTCTATATTCAATAAACTGTCCCTGATAAGGCACATCCCGACAGAGGCCATGTCCTCATTGTTGTCCCTAACCATTCCGACATCAGAGACGCAGCTGATTTTCAGTCTCATAGACTATTAAAACAGTGAATATCAAAGTGGCTATCTTAGTTTTTCGGAAGCTCAATCACAAATTCGGAATAGATAGGATAGTGGTCGGAGATGAACTTAACCCCGTACTTTGCCTCGTCGACAACGTTGAACGACCGGGCCTGTGCGTTGCGGAAAAAGATGTGGTCAATCATCACAGGTTTGCCGCCCTTGCGTCCGAAGTCATTGAATGACGGAGTCTTGTCGGCTTTCCTTACGCTCTTGGACGACTCTTTCATGTAGGAGCCCAAAGGCTTGAGGGCCTTGTCCTCGCTGGTTGTGTTGAGGTCTCCGCCCATGAACACAACCGCATTGTCCCCCGCGATCTCCTTGATCTTTTCCACCATAAGCCCCGCGCTTTCCTTACGAGCCACCGCTCCGGAATTGTCAAAATGAGCGTTGAAAAAGAATATGATCTGTCCTGATTTGATGAACTTGAGCTTGACCCAGCTGGCGTTCCTGACATATTCAGCGTCCCAGCCTTTTTTCTCAGGAGTCTGGTCTTCGTTGAGCCAGAACGAGCCGTAGTCCATAAGCTCGAATCTGTCAGCGCGGAACAGGATGGGGTTGAAGCTGGATTCCGTTCCTTCGTTGATTGTGCCGGGCTTTGTGCCTCCATCAACCATGATGTACTTGGGCAGCTTGTTCATTATGAATGATTTCTGCTCTGAGGTGGCCTCTTGGATCCCAAGAATGTCAGGGGAGTATTTCCGGATTGCCTTGACGCATCCGTTCTTGCGGCTTTCCCAGTTCTGTTCTCCTGTGTCCGCAGGTATCTGGATCCTGATGTTGAAAGACATCACGCTGGCTTTCTCATTCTTGGCGTGAGCCTTGGTTCCGCACAATGTGATGACGGACACCAAAAACGTGACTAACAATAATACTCTTCTCATAAACCAAAAACTTCTTTATCTGGTGATTTTCGCCACCCAGCCCCCTCCTGGAGCCATGTGGATCTTGACAATCCCGTCCTCCGGGATCCGCGAGGAAGTTTTCTTGTAGTCTCTGGCCGCCCTGTCGGCGTTGATTCCGTCCTGGAAGACGGTCATATTCCCGCCTCCGATGAAGCTTAGGTCAAGTGTGATGTCACGGGCATCCCAGTTGGTCAGCGCTCCGACGTACCAGATGTCTCCGCTCCGGCGGGCGACGGCGACATATTCACCGATCTCCCCGCAAACCGGAACTGTCTCGTCCCAGACAGTAGGGAAGTCCGCGATGAACTCCGTGCACTCAGGTTCGCCCGTGTAATTGGAAGGGGAGTCGCAGAGCATTGTGAGCGGCGCTTCGAAGATGGCATATTCAGCAAGCTGGCGGCAGCGGGTGCCCTGGCTCATCGCCTCGGAACCGACCGGGTGGTAGTTTCCTTTGGCGGCGTTGCGCATCGCCCCTTGTGTGTAGTCCATCGGCCCGGCCACCATCCTGACGAACGGAATCGTCACATCGTAGGTTACCTCATCATAGCCCTCCGGGCTCCATTTCAACTGCTCCAGTCCGGCGACACCCTCAAAGTTAAGCACATTCGGGTAGGTCCTCTGGATGCCGGCCGGCTTGTACACTCCGTGGAAGTCGATCAGAAGATGGTTCTCGGCGGCAATCCTCGCCATTCTCTCGCAGAATTTCACGGCCTGTTGGTCGTCCCTGTTGATGAAGTCTATCTTGAAGCCCTTGAATCCCATCCGCGCATAGTGGCTCATCGCCTTCTCCGGATTCTTGACGATGCTGTTGTAGCTGGCCCAGAGGATGATGCCGACACCCTTGCCGTTCGCGTAGGTCACGAGTTCCTCAAGATTGATGTCAGGGTTGATCAGGAAGAGATTGGCCTTGGCTCTCTGCGCCCAGCCCTCGTCCATGATGATGTACTCTATGCCATGTGCGGCGGCAAAGTCAATGTAGTACTTGTAGGTCTCCGTGTTGATCCCCGCACGGAAGTCAACTCCGTACAGATTCCAGTCATTCCACCAGTCCCAGGCCACTTTCCCAGGCTTCACCCAACTCCAGTCTTTGGATGCGTCAGCGGGAGTGGCAAGCTGCCAGACCAGATCCAGGTCCATCAGCGATTTTGCGTCCTGTGTGATGCCGATGACCTTCCACGGGAATTTCTGTCCGGCCTCGACCTTTGCGATGTAGTCAGCGTAGTCCATGTCCTGATAGATGTACATCCCGTTAGGCCGCAGCCCGATCGGGTAAGGCGCGCGTACGCTCTTCAACCCTTTGCTTCCCTGTCCGTTTAGGAACATTCCCGGATAACCGAACAGATCGGACTCGGTGATGACAATCTTCACCCCGTCGGCCGCATCCACCGTCATCGGGAGGAACGCCAGCTTCGCGGGATCCATCTGAGATAAATGAATATGCTCGTACGTGTTCTCAAACGAGTTTACGAACTGCTGCTTGAACGTCTTTCCTTCGGCGTCCTTGACATAAGGCACCCATACCGTCCAGTCCTCTGCGAAATTGAATTCGGTAAGCTCGTCAGTCACGGTGAACTCTCCAGACTTGGCCGTTGAGACGAACCTGTAGGCCACTCCGTTGTCGAACACCCTGAACTCCACGTTGTAGCCCTTGAACTCCAGCGTCAGGAAATTGTAGATGTCATCCACGCAGGCCTTCTTGTAGTTCATCGCCGGGATATCCTTTACATCATGCGCTCCTTTTCTCGCCTTGCGGACCTTGTCTGTCCCTCCGAAGACGCTGCCATCCTCGAAAGTCATCGAAATCTCCGAGGGTGTCAGAAGCGTCACACCATCCCGGCTTATTGAATATCTAAGGCCGTCTCCCGCGGAGACCTCCGCCACAATCCTCCCGGAGGGAGAGGTTACCGACCAAGTTTTCTGCGCCCCGAAGGCCACAAAAGGCAGAAAGATGAAAAATACCGCCGTCAGAAGAAGTTGTCTCAGTGTCATTTTCTTATAAAGAATGCATTAAATAATCCTTAAAAGTCGTAAAGTTAATCATTATTCCGCAATAATAACTTATCTTTAGAATCTGTTTTGATTTGTTCGAAATCCGGAAGCGGACAAATGCGGGCAAATCAAAATACAGATACTTAAGAATTATTATTTTTGTTTATTTATAAATAATTAAAAACCATGAAATTAAGAAATATTTTCGCAGCTTTTCTGCTCGTGCTTGCGGTGTCATGCTCCACCAAGGACAAAAGTGGCGTGATCAAGGTTGAGACTCCAGTACGTCCGGCTGGCCAGGAGAATGTGCTTGGCCTGACCGTTCCGGCCATGGACACTGTCAGGGTCGGCTTTGTCGGCATCGGAATGCGCGGCTCAAGCGCCGTGGAGCGTTTCACCTATGTTCCGGGAGTGAAGATCACCGCCCTTTGTGACGTTGAGGCCGACCGTGTGGAGAATGCACAGAAAATATTGGATGACAGGGGATTCCCTCAGGCTGCCTGCTATTCCGGCAGCACCGGATCCTATAAGGAACTGTGTGAACGTGACGATGTCGACCTGGTCTACATCTGCACAGACTGGAAACACCACGTTCCGATCGCCCTCTATGCCATGGAGCATGGCAAGAATGTCGCTGTCGAGGTACCGGCGGCTGCTTCACTGGAGGACATCTGGGCTCTTGTAAACACTTCCGAGAAGACCCGCAAGCACTGCATGATGCTTGAGAACTGCTGTTACGACTTCTATGAGATGTCGGTTCTGACTATGGCCCAGAAAGGCCTGTTCGGCGAGATTATCCATGGAGAAGGCTCCTACCATCACAATTTGGATCCGTTCTGGAACGCTTACTGGAACAACTGGAGACTTGATTTCAACAAGGAAACCAAGGGTGATGTCTATTCCACCCACGGTCTTGGTCCGGTATGCCAGGTCATGAACATCCATCGTGGAGACCGTTTCAAGACTCTCGTGGCGATGGAGACCAAGACTGTCAACGGCCCTAAGCATGTCGAGGCCAGGACCGGAGAGAAATGCGATGATTTCCAGAACGGTGACCTTACTATGACGATGATCTCCACCGAGAAAGGCAAGACCATCCTTGTGGAGCACGATGTGATGACTCCACGTCCTTACAGCCGTATGTACCAGATTGTCGGCAGTGATGGCTATGCCGGAAAGTACCCGACCCAGCAGATATGCTTGCGTGACAATGCCACGGAAGGTACATCTACAGATTTCCAGAATCTTGGCCGTGAGGTCGTCTACTCGGGAAACAGACTGAACAAATTGCTTGAGGAGAACCGTAATCCAATTCTGACCCCTGAGCTTGAGGCTCTTGCGAAACAGGTCGGAGGTCACGGCGGAATGGACTTCATCATGGACTATCGTCTGATCTACTGCCTCAGGAACGGGCTCCCTCTCGACATGGATGTCTATGACATGGCCGAGTGGTGCTGCCTGACAGAACTCGGCAGAATCTCGATGGAGAACGGCAATGTCCCGGTGGAGGTCCCAGACTTCACACGTGGCGCCTGGAACCAAATCCAGGGCTTCTCCTACGCCTTTGCGGAGTGAGACACCCTTCAGGCCTGATGGATGACGTAGACAGTGGACATCTTGCGTGACATTAGGCCTTTCATGTATCTTGCCCCGCCTTTCCAAAACACGCTAATGAATAATTAGACCTTTACTGTCTACAGATTAGAATCGTCTTTCCTGTAGAAATTTATTAGAAGCTGTTTTGAAATTATTGGAAAAATATAATCATGTACCGATCATTTGTTTTTCTCATCATAGCGATTCTTTTATTTCCCGAAGGCTGCGCCATGGTTTCCGTAAAACGAGCGAAGCCTTCGGATGGTGTAAGAATAGATTGGGATGAAGGGTCGGAGAGAAAAATCAAGGAAAGTGGCACCTATGCTAGAATCATACGGTGTGCGGACGGGCGTTACTGGATAGCTTTCGAGGATCTGCAAGGTAATGTGGTCGTGTCTCATAGCGATGACTGTCATACCTGGAGTGAGGACAGGATAGTGTTTCCTCGTAAATTTGAATCAGGTTCATTGGTGAAAGCGGCAAATGCGGAAATCATTGAGTTGGATAATGGTGTCCTTGTCTGTGGTGCGAACTATAGACCAGTCTCGCAAGGGATGACTCCATATTCAATAGCGGTCAGCCGTAGTTTTGACAATGGTCTTACTTGGGAACGGCCACGCATTCTGTATGAAGCCGGGACTTTTTTCAAGGATGGCTGCTGGGAACCATCATTCTTGCAATTGCCTGACGGTACGTTGCAGCTCTATTTCGCAAATGAATCTCCATACCGGGAATCTGACGAACAGGAAATATCTCTTTTAGAGTCTGATGACAAAGGTGACACATGGACTGCGGAACCACGGACAGTTTCATTTCGGAAGGACCATCGTGATGGTATGCCTGTGGCTGCGATATTCGGCGATGACATTGTTCTGGTCATTGAGGACAATTACGGTGGAGATTTCAAGCCATATACGGTAAGAACCTCTTTATCTGACAATTGGAATATTCCTGTGTACGGGAATTCGACTGAAAGGGATGAGGCTTTGGTGGATGTTGTCCCGGATTCCATTTATATGGGTGCTCCTTTTTTGCTGAGACTGCCAAGCGGAGAGTCTGTGATCAGTTATCAGACAAATGAAAAACGTAGCCATGATCGGGAGTTGTCCTGTATGGAAGTCGCTATAGGCGATTCCTGCGCCAGAAATTTCAAGGAACGTTCCCGTCCTTTCGATATTCCGGAAAACAAAAGCGGAAAGTGGAATTCTCTTATGCTTTTGAATGACAGCACTATACTGGCGGTATGCTCTTCCGATCGAGATGGCCGTCCTGCCATTTGGGTCAAGGAAGGACATATCTTGAAAGAATCTCGATAGCATTGGGCCATAGGTGGTGGAATGTTATGCGTTGACATTCAGCGACATGAAAAAGCTGCCGGTCATTTCAGAATGGCAGCGTTTACGAATATCAAAGCAGGCCAGCCTGACCTGGTGAAAGGTTTGGCTGACCATAATAGAAGAAGGTGATTTGGATGAATGCCTATATAGGCATAGCCGGCAATCTTTCCGGCTTGTGGTTGAAGTTTGTCTATGCGATCGGAATCCAGAGTTCGGTCAGAAGGTCTTCCGGCTTTGTGAGCGCCGGGTCGTTCAGATACTTCTCGAACATCGCTTTCGGAAGCACTTCCACTCCGTTTTCCTGAAGCAGGTGGCCATAGACCTCTTCATAGACCTGGCCGAGTTCGGTGTACGGGCCTTTGTGCAGGAAGACAATGAACTTACCGCCCTCAAGGGTTCCGACTCTGACCTCTCCCTCTGGCAGGAGGCCGCCTAGCTTAGGGTGGGCTATGCCGACATCCACGCGGCACTTCTCGGCGGGAGTTGTCGTAGGGTCATCAAGATAGACACTGATGTACTCCGCGTCAATGCAGCCTACACGGTTTTCATCCTTGCAGTATTTGACGATTTTCTCCCAAGCTCCGGAATAATCAACACTCTTGTAGTCTCCGGTCAGGCGCACGCTCAGTGCGCTGACATCCTCTCTGGTTTCGATTCGTTGTTCAAGTTTAACAATCATAATAAAGTCAGTTTTTGTTGATGGTGCAAAGGTACGGCGGAAAGCCTTTGTCCATAGTATGGACAGGGTGGACATCAGGAATCTGCATATTCCTGAGAATTAACCAATTTTTTATTATGATACGGACAATTATAAACAGGCCACAAGGATTGTCCAGGAACGTGGTATGACCTGCATCACTGATGGTGTCGTTTGAATGTACTCATTCCGTTTGCTGAGCGTCAGTATCTTTACATCTGCTAAGGTGGTATTCGGACGGGGTGAGGCCGTAGCGGGCTTTGAAGCATTTGGAGAAATAGGACGGGGTGGTAAAGCCGACCCTGCACATGATTTCGGTGATGCTGAGCTGCCCCTGTTCGAGAAGCGAGGCGGCCTGCGAGAGGCGGATGTCGCGGATGAATTCGACCGTGCCGAGGCCGGTGAGCCGCTTTATCTTGCGGTAGACCTGCTTGGCCGGCCAGCGGGACTCTTCGCAGAGGGCGGCAGCGGAGAATTCCGGGTCGTCGATGTGGCGATAGACTATGTCGGATATTTCCTTCATAAACTTAGAGTCTGGAGACGATGTGTCGGAAGACGCGTCGTTGGAAGAGGCTGAACCGGAATCAGCGGCAGTTCCGGAATTGTCCGATCCTTTGGAGCCAAAGATGGCGCTCAGGGTCTCTCGGAACTCCTGAGTGCGGCTTATCGTGGAATTGGCGATGGACTGAGCCTTTTCCCTTTCAGCCCGCTCTATCTGGAGCTGGCGGCGAACTTTCATGAAATAGGCGACGAAAAGTGCCGTGCCCGCAAGCAGAACGACGTAGGTCAGCCAAGCCCAGATGGTCGCATACCACGGATGCAGGATGCGGATGCCCAAAACCTTGGTTTCGGAATCTGGGCTGCCCTCAGGGTTGAGATGGCAGACCTCGAAGGAATAGTCGCCGGGTGGGACATTCAGGAATACGGCGCGGCTGTCCGCCGAACCGGTCTGCCACTCGTCGTGAAAGCCTCTGAGTCGCCACGCGAAGCGCCCTGCCGGAGCGGGATATTTCATTGAGGAGAAAGTCAGTGCAAAAGAGTTCTGATTGCGCCCGAGAGTGATTCTTTCAGTGAGCGCGATGTCGGAGTCGAGAATGCGGCGGCTGGAATATTCGGTGCCGGGAACGACTAGGACATTGTCGAGATAGAGCGCGGTGATGACAATCCTGTCCGGATGCGACGGAAGCGGATTTGCCGATTTGGGGATGGAATAGAACCCGTTCACTGAGCCGGCAAAAATTGTCTCGGAGTCGGCGGCAAGACAGAAAAGCGGATTCTCGAACTTGCGGATGAGCTGCCACTGCTGCGAGACGGTTTCACAAGAAGCCCTCTCGCAAGATGGGTCCCCGCAAGGATTACCGGGGATCCCGCAGCGCCAGATTTCGCTGCCGTCGCTCAGCCAGAGGAAGCCGTCCGAGAAGATTAGAGACTGGGCGGAGACTGACGTGCCGCTGACAGGACGGAGTTCATTCCCGTCGAGGAAATACACGCCGGCTTCGGTTCCTATCCACTGTCTTTCCCCGTCAGATGCGAGCGAAAGCGTGCGCCGCGAGTCGGGAACATGGAGATGGGATATCTCAAAGGTCCGTGAATCAATGACATCCACGCCCTTGTCGGTCACAGCGACAACCCGATCGCCGAAAGCGCTGAGCCTCAGCACGATATTTCCAGAGAGACCGTCCACCGTGGAGATGTGCCTGTCGCATAGAACCTCGCCGCCACGCTCCGGCAGCCTCGACTTGGAGACGACAAAGATGCCGCCGTCGTATGTCCCCGTCCAAAGCCTGCCGGAAGAATCCTCCGTGACCGCATACATCCAGTCCGAAAGAAACCGCCCCGAGGATTCCGTTATATGCCAATGCGTTACCCGTCCGTCACGGATGCGGTCAAGCCCCGCGTCGGATGCGGCGAACACGGATCGGCCGTCACTATAGAGGGCGCGTACCTTGTTGTGAGCAAGCCTCCTGTCAGCCGCTCCCCTGTCAGATTTGAACACCAAATGCCTGCCCGACGGCATGAAGACAAGAATCCCGTTCATCCCGGCGGCGTAGACATGACCATCCGTGCAGATCAGGGACGATATGTCCAGTCCGTCCGACAAACCGGCGCGTTCCACTCCAACAAAGTCATATTCCTCATTGAGATGCGTCAGCGCAGCTCCGTGGTCGGTTCCGACCCAAAGGTTTCCGTCGTCGTCAAGCATGGTTGCCCACACGACATTGTCTGGAATGGAACCGGATTTGCCTACCTCATGACGCTGCACCTCAATATTCCCGGAAGGCGAAACAATCAGCAGTCCGTTGTCCGTGCCTGCCGCGAGGCTTCCGTCTGACAGAAAGAGGAAATTCTTCACAGGTCCGCCATCCCAGAGGCATTTCAGAACGGCACTGCCAACGTCGAAGCGGTAGAGCCCACGCTCATTTCCGACAAAGACTTCACTGCCGTTAGCCCCGAAATACGCCGGAACCTCGGCAAGCGCAAGCACAAGATTGCCCTGCATGGCCTTTCCGACATCTATGCGGACAGCAGCGGAACCGTCTTTGGCATCAACTTTCCACACGCAGCCATAACTTCCGAATAGCAGGCTGTTTCCGACGGAGCAGGAACTTGCGATGTGGACTCCCGACAAAAAAGCCTGCGTCCGGCCATGACTATGCAGGAACAGGCCATCCGTAGATCCAATCCAGATGTTCTGTCCCAAGCGCAGCACCGTCTTGACATGACGCGGGCCGACCACGGTGTCCTGCACGAAGCCTCCGGCATTGTTGTATGTGCAGAAGCCAAGGTCTGTGCCGATGCCGAGCTGCCCGGAAGCGCGGTCATAGTCGAGGACATTTATATGTTCGTTGCAGATGCAGTTCGGGCTGTCCGCAGACCATCCGAAGCGCTGTCCGCGGATGCCGTCGTGGCGGTAGAGCCCCGAGTCTGTGCCTATCCAGACAAAGCCGAGGGAGTCTCTTGCGAGAGAGTAGGTGGGGACGATGGGACGCCCTCCCACCGACACTCGGTAAAAGCGTCCGGTCAGCGACGGTTGTCCGCACACCGGTTCGGCGCACGGCCATGCAAGCAGGACCGCGGCCAGAAGAACAGAAAGGACTGCCTTCGGTATGAGTGGACTGCGTTTCATCTCAAGTAAGGGGTCGGATTATTGTCCGGACACTCCAAAGATAGGTATTTTGTCCGAATTGTTGCACAACTTGTCCGTTTTGATGTAGCGCTCTTGCGCGGTGTTGCATAATTTTGCAACAGTGAAATTGCATAAAAATATAACACTAAATACGGCAGATATGAAAAATGTCTTTTGCAGGGCCGTCATCTTTCTCACGACGGCAGCATGCTTGCTCCTCTCCAGCCAGGTTTCGCTTGCGCAGGAGAATCCGAAAGTTACGGACAAGACCGTGAGCGGAACGGTGCTCGACGACTCGGGCTACCCCGCAATAGGAGTGACGGCGCTCATCAAGGGCACCTCGACCGGAACATCAACCGACATCGACGGACACTACAAACTCGTTGCCCCCTCCGACGCGACAATCGTGTTCTCGTGCATGGGGTTCGTCACCAAGGAAATCCCCGTTAACGGACGTAGCGTCATTGACGTTCAGTTGAAGGTGGACACGGAAGTGCTCGCGGACGCAGTCGTAATCGGCTACGGAACCACCTCGAAGAAGGACCTCACCGGTTCGGTCGCGACAATGAAGGCCAAGGACTTCAACGCCGGCCTCATCTCGACCCCGGAGCAGCTGATTAACGGCAAGGTCTCAGGAGTGCAGATTATGTCGTCGTCAGGCTCGCCTACCGCAGGAAGTACCATCAGAATCCGAGGTGGAGCATCCCTCAATGCCTCCAACGACCCGCTCATTGTCCTTGACGGCGTTCCTCTTGAAATAGGCGGCATCGCCGGAAACGACGGCAACTTCATGTCCCTCATCAACCCGTCCGACATCGAGTCCATGACAGTTCTCAAGGATGCGTCCTCTACGGCGATTTACGGTTCGAGGGCATCGAACGGAGTCATAATCATAACCACGAAAAAGGGAGCGAGCGAGAAGATTCGCGTAAATCTCACATCGACTCAGTCGGTACAGTGGAAGAGCAAACTCGCCGATATGCTTTCCTACGACGACTTCGTGAATGTGGCACAGAGTCTCGGCACCGACTACAGCCAGTATCTCGGAACTGAGCACACAGACTGGAACGCACAGATTTTTCAGCTAGCCTTCGGTACCGACAACAACCTGAGCGTCAGCGGACAGGCCGCCAAGTGGCTTCCGTTCAGGACATCCGTTGGCTATTACAATCAGGACGGAATCCTCAAGACAGACAACGCCCAGAGGGTTTCCGGCAACATAAACCTCACCCCGTCCTTCTTCCACGACTACCTCAAGTTCAACATCAGCGTCAAGGGAGCGTACAACCGCAACCGCTTCGCGAACGGCAGCGCGATCTGGAACGCGGCAACATTCAACCCGACAGTTCCCGTCTATTCCGGCAACGACACGCTCGGAGGCTACTATGAAATCATAGGAAGCGAGGGCAAGCCGGACAACGTGGCGGTGAAGAACCCGCTCGGGCTCTTGATGCAGACCGAATCCACCAGCGACGTGTACAGGATAGTAGGAAACATCGATGCGGACTACAAGATGCACTTCCTCCCCGAACTCAAGCTCCACCTTACGGGAGGCTACGACTATGCTTCCGGCAAGGGACGCTCGTTCACCCCGGAGACTGCGGCATCGTCCTACGACACGAAGGGTTTCCTCAATGAATACGGCCCGGCCATCAAGCACAACCGCCTATTCACGGCATACCTCAACTACAACAAGGAAATCGAGGCCATCAAGTCACACGTCGATGCGACCGTGGGATATGACTACCAGTACTGGAAGGCGACCTACCCGGCGGGCGACAACTACAACGCCGCCGGCGAGAGCCTCAACCAGAAATGGAACGCCACGGACAACCGTCATGTGCTGCTGTCATACTACGCTCGTCTGAACTGGTCGTTCGACTCCCGCTACCTGCTCACGGCAACCGTCCGCCGCGACGGCACCTCTCGCTTCTCCAAGAATACCCGCTGGGGAACGTTCCCGTCAGTCGCCCTTGCATGGAGAATCTCCAAGGAGCCTTTTCTCAGAAATGTGGAGGCGGTGAACGACCTCAAGCTGAGGGCAAGCTACGGAGTGACCGGCCAACAGGATGGCATCGGCAACTACAACTACCTCCCGACCTACTGGGCGGGCACATCCAATGGCCAGTACATCGGTTCCGACGGCCAGTATGTCAATACCTTCCTCCCGTCCGCATACGTCTCTGACCTCAAGTGGGAGACCACCAAGTCGTTCAACGTCGGTCTTGACTGGGCGTTCCTCGACAACCGCATCTCCGGAAGCGTCGATTGGTACTCGCGTAGGACGGAAGACCTCATCGCCACAGTCCCGGCACCGGCAGGAACCAACTTCAGTAAGATGATAACGACCAATGTCGGCAATGTGGCAAGTTCCGGAGTGGAAACATCCTTCAACTTCGTGCCGGTGAAGACAAGGAACTGGACCTGGAACATCGGACTGAACGCGACATGGCAGAAAGTGGAGGTCACCAACCTCACGCTCGTGGATAACGGCGAGGTTACAAAGACACTCACGGGTCCGATGGTGGATAACAAATATGTCCAGGTAATGACAGAGGGACAGACACCATACTCATTCTTCGTCTATAAGCAGCTCTACGGCGAGGACGGCCGCCCTATCGAGGGAGCATACGCCGACCTCAACGGCGATGGTGTCATCAACATAAACGACCGCTACTGCTACCACTCCCCGGCTCCCGACTGGATTCTCGGATTCAACACATCCGTGAGCTGGAAGAAACTTTCCGTTTCGGCGACCTTCCGCGCCAACATCGGCAACTATGTCTATAATGCGATGGCCGTGAACACTGGCGCGACTGAGACAATGAAGTACAGTGCCCCTCAGCTCAACAACCTCTCGGCGTCATACCTCAAGACAGGCTTCGCGACAAGGCAGTTCTGGTCTGACTACTACGTCGAGAACGCGTCCTTCCTCAAGATGGACAACCTCACTGTCAGCTACGATTTCGGAAGGCTCTCGAACAAAGTGGGCCTCCAGCTCTCGATGATGATGCAGAACGTCTTCACGCTTACGAAATACACCGGCGTGGATCCGGAGATATCGAACGGATTTGACAGTTCCTTCTACCCACGTCCGCGCATCGTCTCCATCAGTCTCGGTTTGAACTTCTAAAATTTCAGAAATATTATGAAAAACATATACAAATACACGAAATATCTTGCAGCGGCGGCCTTCGGCTTCGTGTTGTCCCTGCTCTCCGGATGCGTAAAGGACCTCGACCAGTATCCGCACACCGACACGACCTCGAAGGATGTCTATACCTCCGTGGAGAACTATGAGTCAGTCCTTTCCGGAATATACACCTCTATGATTGTGAACCTCAGCTCAATCTCGTCCGATGACCGCTATCAGAACTACACGCGCTGCCTGACAATGTTTCAGGAGTGCTCCACCGACACCATCGACGACGTTTGGCTCAGCGGCGAGACCATGACGGATGTCAGCTTCCAGCAGTGGAACGCGGGAGACCCGTGGGTTTCGGCGATGTTCTACCATATTTATAATATAGTCGCGCTCGCCAACGAGTTCATACGCAATTCATCCGAGGACGCGATTTCCGGATTTTCAGACGCCGACAAGGCGAAAATCCGCGGCTGGCGGGACGAGGCGCGGGGTCTCAGAGCCCTCGCATATTACCACGAACTTGATTTCTTCAACGTCGCTTCATTCGTGACCGAGAACAACGAGGTGGGTTCTTATATTCCGGAAACATATTCCCGCAAACAGCTCTTCGGCTACATCGAATCCGAACTCAAGGAACTCGGGGAATCGCTCCCGTCGAGGAATTACGGGCATTTCACCAAAAGCACGGCGAACGCCCTTCTCGCACGGCTCTACCTCAACGCTGAGGTCTATACGGGAGATGCGAAATGGGACGAGTGCATCGCGGCCTGCAACAAGGTGCTTGATGACGGCTACACCACCCTTGCACCAAGCTATGCGAGCCTCTTCAACGCCGACAATGACAAGCGAACCGAGGAAATCATCTTCGCGCTCGCTTGCGATGCGGAACACACCGTGGCTTGGGGAGCGGGAACCTATCTCACCTGCGCGACGCGATTCGACAACTACGACGACATCCTTGAGGAATTCGGAGTTTCGGCCTACTGGAACTGCCTGCGGGTACGTCCTCAGCTTGTGGATTTGTTCTCGGACGGAGACGGGCGAGCGATGTTCGGCAGTCGCAACAGAAAGCTGTATGCCGACGCTCCTGACGACTTCTATGAGGAGCCGGGCGACACCAAGTACAAATACCAGGACCGCGAGAAAGTCATCAGCAAGCACGACGACGTGACGACCGGATGGCAGATGAACAAGTGGACGAACCTCACTGATGCCGGCGAGGTGGCATCCGACACAAGGGTGAACGGCGCGAAGACCGACTACCCGATGTTCAGGCTTGCGGACGTGTATCTGATGCTTGCGGAGGCTTCGCTCCGTGGCGGCACGGGCGCACGCGAGTCGGCTCTCGGCTATGTGAACCTCGTGCGCGAGCGTGCATTCGGTGGCGTGACGGGCGACATTGCGGCTTCCGACCTGACCATTGACTATATCCTTGACGAGCGCGGACGTGAACTCTATTCCGAGGGCGTGCGCAGGACCGACCTTATACGCTTTGGGAAATACACCTCCGGCTACAACTGGAACTGGAAGGGCGGCGAGCTTGACGGCAAGGATGTCGATAAGAAGTACTGTCTGTTGCCGATTCCGGAGGCGGAACTTTCGGCGAATCCGGGGTTCAAGAGTTACAATGCCGAATTAGGATATTGATTTGAGCATCTCAAATCCTGATGAATATCATACATGAATTTGAAAAGATTTGAATAATGAAAAAGACATTGAAATATATACTGGCAGGAATGCTGGCATTGGCGGCGGTTTCCTGCGAAAAGGACGGGGAAATCCTGACGGTCTCGAACCCTGTTCCGGCGAGCGGACTTGGGGCAGACCCGGTGGAAAGAGTGCTGACTGCGGCCGAGAAGGACAACCTTGGAATGACATTATGGTGGAAGAACGGGGCTGATGCGAGTGTCAGTAATCCGTCGGTTGCGCTCCCTGACGGGTTGGTGGCATCGACGCTCCAGTTCTCCGCAAGTGAAGGCTTTGAGAGTGTTTATTCACAGTCGCTTGAGGCAGGCGCATCATCAGTGCAGTTCACAGTCGAGGCTCTGAACAACATTGTACTGAGGCTCGGAATAACGGAAGAGACTGCTACAAAGGTCTATGTCAGGGTGGCAACGATGCTCGGGAAGAGCCGTGTGTTCAGCGAGGCGGTTGCCGTCACCGTGACCCCATACATCGGCGATGCCGGAGCGATGAAGATGAACGACAAGAACTCCGGCGAGACATTCGCGACGATTCACAACACGACTGAGAATCCTGACCGCTACGAAGGATTTGTCGTGACGACCTTCGGATGGCAGAACTTCTATTTTGTCGCGGCCGATGGTTCGGCGTGGGGTGAAGACGCGGCCTGGACTCCATTCGTAGTGGAGAAGCAGGGTGACGAGTGGCGCAACTGCTGGTTCGCGGGGACGACGGGATGTCACTATGTGGTTCTCGACACCAAGGCCGGTGAATGGTGGCAGGTTCATTTCCCTTCAGTTGTAATTTCAGCGGAGGGCAACGACACTAAGATGAAGTTCTCGACATCCGCAAGGACATGGAGCGGAGTGTTCACCACAACAGCGGACAACGTTACGGTCAAGGTCGGCGGAACTGGTGCCAAATATGACAGGACAGTAGGCACCGACGCATCCGCGACTCCGATTGACTGGCCGTTCACGATTGTCGCTTCCGGAGACACATTCAGTCTCATGGAGGGTGAGGGCGAAAGCAATCTCACGACCGGTGCCGCAGGCACATATACCCTCACATTCAACATCGACACCCAGGAAATATCCCTCACTTCGGGAGGAGACACACCGCCTCCGGTCAACTATCCGGAGCGGCTCTACGCTTGGTACTACAAGAAGGAGGCATCCGACAAGCTCGACATGGCGACCGTTCTCAATGCCGTTGCCGACAATGACGGGAAGTATCATGGCTTCCTCTACACCTCACCGGACTGGACTGACGAGCAGAGCGGATTCCGCTTCCTGACCACGAAGGATGATGACGCGACGGTCTATTACACCAACAGCGGGCAATACGAACTTACGACCGATGCCGGAGGATGGAATTTCTGGAGTAGCACCCCGGGCCTGAACTATGTGACAGTTGATTTGACGGCGATGACCTGGGCGGAGACCAAGACGACTTTCGTGGCCGTAGTCGGAGACTTCAACGACTGGAAAGTCACTGACAATCAGATGACGTATGACACCTCGACGCGAAAGTGGGTCGTAGAATGCAACATCCCTGATGTAGGCACAGACCGCTACGGATTCCATTTCGTCATTGGCAAGGACGGCAGCGACTGGGAATGGCAGTTCTGCGACACTGACGGGGACGGAGTTCTCAGCAAGGGCGACGGCAACTTCAAGCCGGCCGAGGCGGGCAACTACCGCATCGAGCTTGACCTCAGCAGCTTTGACGCTCCGACATATACTTTGACTAAGAAGCTGTTTTGATTTCCCCGCTCGCTTCGCACGGTTGAAATGACGGGGCGAGCGGAAGAAATCAGAGAAGAAAGGATTAAAGTTCAAACAAAATGAAGAATATGTTTATCAGCGGAATATTGGCGGCCGGGATGCTGGCCGCCGCAGGGTGCGCTGAAGTGAATCCGGAATACACTGCTCCGAAAAATCAAGAAATTCCGACCGTTGACAGGACGGCGTTCGCCAAGGGTGCGGATATAAGTTGGTGCACCGAGATGGAAAGCAAGGGCATAAAGTTCTACAATGCCGATGGGGAGGAAACCGAATGTACCGAACTTATGAGGCAGATTGGTATGAACTCGATACGTCTGCGCGTCTGGGTGAACCCTGTAGAGGGCTGGAACGGCAAGGGAGACGTCATCGCGAAGGCTCTGCGGGCGCAGAAGCTCGGGATGAGGCTGATGATTGACTTCCACTATAGCGACACGTGGGCGGACCCTGGTAATCAGACAGTCCCGGCAGCGTGGAGCGGCTATGGAATCGAGGAAATGAAGAAGGCTTTGGCTGAGCACACCGCGGACGTGCTTTCGGGGCTGAAAGACTGCGGAGTGGATGTGGAATGGGTGCAGGTCGGCAACGAGACCACTGACGGAATGCTCTGGGAACTCGGTCGATGCACGACCAACCCTCAGAACTATGCGGCACTCACAAATGCTGGCTACGATGCCGTGAAGTCCGTCTATCCGGAGGCCAAGGTCATCGTCCACCTCGACGGCGGGCAGGACAACTGGAAATACCGCAGGATTTTCGGCGAACTGAAGAAATATGGCGGAAAGTATGACATGATAGGAATGTCGCTCTATCCGTCCTACGACACTTCCGGATGGCGGGGACCGACGAACTCGTGCATCGACAACATGAAGAAGGTTTCGGCGGAATACGGATGCAGGGTGATGATCTGCGAGGTCGGTATGCCGTGGAACGATGCGGAGACGGCAAAGGCGATGCTTTCCTATTTCATGACGGAAGCCAAGGGCACAGGAGTCTGCGATGGAGTCTTCTACTGGGAACCTGAGGCACCTGCCGGCTATAACGGAGGCTATCAGCTCGGAGCATTCGCGGACGGGAAACCGACTGTCGCCCTCGATGCCTTCAAGGACTAAGTTACTGGATATGCTCAAAAAGATTTTTATCGCGATGGCCGTCCTGACTGCGGCTCTTCCGCTCGTCGGACAGCCCTGCGGCGAGAAAGTATTGAAAGACTGGGAGTTCCGCCGCGACCATGACACCGTGGCGGTTTCCGGATGGGAAAAGATCCGCGTTCCGCACGATTGGGCCATCTATGGGCCGTTCGACAAGGCGAATGACTTGCAGAATGTGGCCGTGGTGCAGAACGGCGAAAAAACGGCGACCGAAAAGACCGGGCGCACGGGAGGACTGCCGTATATGGGCAAGGGCTGCTACAGGACGGAAATCATGGTCGACAACACGGACGGCCGATGCTTTGAACTAATATTTGACGGGGCGATGAGCGAGGCGCAGGTGTTCGTGAACGGGGACAAGGTCTGCGAATGGCCCTATGGCTACAACGCCTTCCACTGCGATATAACCCAAAGTCTCCGCAAGGGCACGAACCGCATCATCGTCCTGCTCGAAAACCGGCCGTTCTCCTCGCGCTGGTATCCGGGGGCGGGCCTCTACCGCAAGGTACGGCTCATTGAGGCCCCGCGTACGCATATTCCCGTATGGGGAATATCGGTGACTACTCCTCATGTGGAAAAGGAATATGCGGTAGTCAGCATATCCACGGAAATCGAGGGCGCGGAAGAGGGTGAGACATTTGATTTGGAGACTACCGTTCTCGACGAATGCGGAAACATCGCGGCTCGGCGGACCGACAGGCGAAGCGTATGCCACGGAGAAGCTGTGCGTCAGAATATCAGCATGGAAAACCCGAGGCTATGGTCGCCGGAACATCCCGTGCTCTACACTGTTCAGTTAAATGTTCTGAAGGAAGGGCAGGTCGTTGACAGCGGTTCGATGCGATTCGGGGTGCGCACGGCAGAGTTCATCGCGGACAGGGGATTTTTCCTCAACGGGGAACGCAGAGTAATTCACGGGGTGTGTATGCACCACGACCTCGGGCCTCTCGGAGCGGCGGTGAACAGGTCGGCATTGCGCCATCAGCTTGAAATGCTCAAGGAAATGGGTTGCGATGCCATCCGGACCTCGCACAACATGCCGGCGGAGGACCTCGTGGAACTCTGCGACGAGATGGGACTTATGATGATGGCTGAAACTTTCGACGAGTGGGATGTCGCGAAATGTGAAAACGGCTACCACCGCTTCTTCGGGGAATGGGCTGAAAGGGACATTGTGAACCTCGTGCGGCATTTCCGCAACAGCCCCTCAATAATCATGTGGAGCATAGGCAACGAGGTGCCGACACAGTGGACGGCGGAAGGCTATCTGACCGCCGCTCGGCTTCAGGACATCTGCCACAGGGAGGACCCGACGCGGGCGGTGACCTGCGGAATGGACCAGTTCGACGCGGTGGTGAACAACGGGTTCGCGGCACAGCTGGATGTGCCTGGATTCAACTACAAGCCGCGGCGGTTCGTGGAGGCCTATGGGAAACTTCCGCAGAACATCATACTAGGCAGCGAGACGGCTTCGACCGTAAGTTCGAGAGGGGTCTATCATCTGCCTTCACAGTACGGGGCGCGGGGAATTGATGCGCTCATCGGGGCGAACAAAACAGACGAGGGACATCAGTCCTCATCCTACGACGTGGAGCACTGCTCGTGGTCGAACATTCCTGAGGTGGATTTCGCGGCCGACGAGGACTATCCGTGGATGCCGGGACAGTTTGTCTGGACAGGATTCGACTATCTCGGGGAACCATCACCGTACGACACTGACGCATGGCCTAACCACTCTTCTGTTTTCGGAATCATAGACCTCGCGTCCATCCCAAAGGACCGCTTTTGGCTATACCGCAGCCAGTGGAGGAAAGATGTGCCGACCCTGCACCTGCTCCCGCACTGGACATGGCCGGGACATGAGGGCGAGAACATCCCAGTGATGGCATATAGCTCGTTCGACAGGGCTGAACTGTTCGTGAACGGGGTGAGCCATGGTTTTGCGGATAAGTCTCCGGCAACGGGAGTTCCCGCCGACCCGACACGGCCGGCACCACTTGCTCCGGACTCAGAACTGCTGCGGCGTTTCAGGCTCGTCTGGCCGGATGTAGTCTATCAGCCGGGAGAGTTGAAAGTTGTGGCATACGGTGCTGACGGGCTCCCGGCGACGGAGCAGACCGTGCGCACCGCCGGAAAGCCATATGCGCTGAAACTCACACCTTACACTGGTCCCGGGTCCATCCGCGGCAATGAAGCGGCGACAGACAGGCTTTCCGGCAGTGGAGTCTTCACGGCCGTCGGCAAGGCAGCCGATAGCCGTGACGCACAGACTGTCGTCCTCAAGGCCGACGGCGAGGAGCTGTGCTATATCAACGTGAGCGTGGTCGATCGTGACGGCAATCCCGTACCTACGGACAGCCGGCTCGTGAAAGTGGATGTCGGGGGAGCCGGCTCGTTCGAGGCCATGGCAAACGGTGATCCGACTTGTCTTGAGCCCTTCCAGAAGCCGCAGATGCATCTTTTCAGCGGACAGCTCACGGTGATTGTGCGTAGCGGGACGCAGGCCGGGGAGATTCCGGTCACAGTCTCCGCAAAGGGTCTGCGCAAGGCAAGCGTCACGCTCCGCTGCGAGTAAGACGGCGGTTTCAGCCGCTGCTCCGTGTCGTGAGTGAAACCGGACTTTTGACTCACCGAAAGCATTCAACCCCCTGCTTCGTTAGTGGGGGAGTTGTTGTTTGCGCACGAGCTGAATGCCGGAGTTGTCTCGTGAGCGGAAAGGTGTGATTTGCGCAGAGTGTAACTGGGGGGAGTGTTGGAAATTTCTTGTAAATATTCAAAAATAAGTAAAATGTGCGACGGAAATTTGGCCAACTGAAAAAAGAATCATACCTTTGACGGAACAAGATGCGACCTGTCGCTGTGGTTATATATTTTTCGGAATATTCCGAATATCGTGAAAGATTGTAGCCGCCATGGGTCTATTTTGTTTAAGATCGACACATAATTATTAACACGCCTCTGATATTCAGAGACACTGATGACTTTTTTATCGCACATTTCGCTATGGAAGTAAAGAACGCTGTAGCCGGAACGCTGGAGTCAGGTGACATCATGATCCAGATCGCCCCGGCAGAGACGAAAGGTCTGCACATCGACCTCGACAGTTCTGTAGCCGCACAGTTTGGCAGGCAGATCCGCAAGGTCATTGAGGAGACGCTCACCGAATTTGGCCTTGAGGACGCCGATATCAAAGCGGTTGACAAGGGTGCCCGTGACTGCACGATCCGCGCAAGGGTGACCGCGGCCGCCGTCCGCGCCACAGGTAAGGATGTTTGGGCATAATCATCTACAGTTATGGAAAGATTAAGAAGAACAATGATGTTCGTTCCGGGCAACAATCCCGGAATGATGCAGGATGCCTTCATCTACGGGCCGGACTCGATCATGCTCGACCTGGAGGACTCTGTGACTATGGCCGAGAAAGACGCGGCCCGTCTGCTCGTCTACAACGCTCTTAAATCAATAGACTACGGTGACACCGAAATGGTTGTCCGCATCAATCCGCTCAGCACCCCTTACGGTCACAAGGACGTGGAGGCTGTCGTGAAGGCCGGCGTGCAGGTTATCCGCATGCCAAAGACCGAGACCGCAGATGAGGTCCGTGAGCTTGAGGCCGAGATCGAGAAGGTCGAGAAGGAGATCGGCTGTCTGGGAAGAACCCGCATGATGGCCGCCATCGAAAGCGCTGAAGGAATCTGCAACGCCTTCGCCATCGCCAAGGCCTCCAAAAGGATGATGGGCATCGCCCTCGGAGCCGAGGACTACTGCGCCAACCTCAAGACCCAGCGCACCCCGGGCGGAGCCGAACTCCTCTATGCCCGCGAGACCATCGTGGTTGCCGCCAGGGCTGCCGGAATCGATGCCCTTGACACGGTATATTCAAACCTCGATGACATGGAGACTTTCCGCAAGGAGGTCGAGCTCATCAAGACCCTCGGTTTCGACGGCAAGTCCATCATCAACCCTCGTCAGATCCAGATCGTGAACGAGGTGTTCGCGCCGACCGAGAAGGCCATCGAGAAGGCCAAGAAGATTCTTGCTGCCATCAAGGAGGCCGAGAAACGCGGCTCAGGCGTCATCGCCGTGAATGGCAAGATGGTTGACCGTCCTGTCGTCATCAGGGCGCAGCGCACCATCGACCTTGCGATAGCTTCGGGCATATTAACAAAGGAGGAAGTTTATGAGTAATATAAAGGAAAGGGCGGCGCTTGTGGAAAAGGCGGCGGCCGCGATGGGAAAGAAGGTGTACTCAGGGGAGACTCCGAAGAACACCACATTCCGCAAGGATCTCCAGAAGGTTCAGTCAAAGGTGGTCACCCTTGAGGATGCCATCAGGCTCAGCGGTCTCAAGGACGGAATGACAATCTCCTTCCACCACCATTTCAGAGGCGGAGACAAGGTTGTGAATATGGTCGTGGGCAAACTGGCCGAGATGGGGTTCAAGAACCTCCACCTCGCCGCGTCCAGCCTTTCGGACGTTCATGCCCCGCTGATCGACCACATCAAGAACGGAGTGATCACAAAGATCTCGACCTCGGGACTCCGCGGCGATCTCGCCAAGGAGATTTCCCACGGTCTGATGGAGGAGCCGGTTGTGTTCCGCAGTCACGGAGGACGTGGAAGTGCCATCGCCAACGGAGATCTCCACATTGATGTCGCATTCCTTGGAGCCTCTTCCAGCGACCCTGCCGGCAACGCCAGCGGTTACTCCCGCTCCGAGCACGCCAAGTCAATCTGCGGTTCCCTCGGCTACGCCAAGCCGGATGCCCAGTACGCCGACAAGGTCGTGATCATCACCGACGATCTTGTTGATTATCCGAACACTCCGAACTCGATTTCAGAGCACGATGTGGATTATGTTGTCCTCGTGGACTCTGTAGGAGACTCTTCCAAGATTTCTTCCGGAGCCATCCGCGACACCAAGAACCCTCGCGACATCCTGCTCGCGATGAACGCGGCCAAGGTCATCGTCAACAGCGGCTATTTCAAGGAAGGTTTCTCAATCCAGACCGGATCCGGCGGAGCTTCTCTTGCCGCGGTCAAGTATATTCGTGAAGAAATGATCAAGAGGGGCATCCACTCCAGCTTCGCGCTCGGAGGAATCACCGCCCACATGGTCAAGATGCACGAGGAAGGCCTCATCGAGCGCCTCATCGACGTTCAGTCATTCGACCGCGTCGCCGCCGAATCCATCAAGAACGACCCGTTCCACAAGGGAGTCTCCGCTAATGAATATGCCAGCGCGGATGAACCTGGATCTGCCGTCCACTATCTCGACATAGTCATCCTCTCAGCCCTTGAGGTGGATGTGAACTTCAACGTCAACGTGCTTGTGGGCAGTGACGGAGTCATCCGGGGAGCAGTCGGTGGACACCCTGACACGGCTGCGGACTCGGCCCTCTCGATTATTGTCTGCCCTCTGATGCGCGGACGCATCCCTTGTGTGGTGGACGAAGTCACAACCCTCATCACCCCAGGCTCGACAGTCGATGTCGTTGTCACTGAATATGGCATCGCTGTCAACCCGCGTCGTCCTGAGATCGCGGAGCGCCTGAAGGAGGCCGGCCTGAGGATCGTGGATATTCATGACCTTAAGGAACTGGCCCTCAAGTCCATCGGCATTCCTGATCAACTTCCGTTCGGAGACAAGGTCGTGGGTGTCGTGATGAATCGTGACGGCTCAGTGATGGATGTCATAATGAACATCGAGGACTGATTTGATTTATTGAAGATTCCCCTTAAGGAGGAGAAATAATCAAATCAAACATCTTCTGAACATTAGATAGATTCTTGTTTTATGGAGATTACGCTTGACCAACTGCTGGCAAGTCGTGAGGAACGTGCTTCTTTCCAGAAGGAACTGCTGAAAGGCTACCCTGGAAGGACTCTGGTTTGCCTTACGGTCATCATGCCGGGCAAGGTCAAGCGTAATCTGAAATCCCTTGTGGTCGCCCAGGCCGCTGTCACGGCTTTGGGCTCGGCTTTCGGGAGTGAGATGCTCAAACTGGAGCTCCGCGATCTGCCGACCGGCTACGAGGCTTATCTCGTCACCCCTCTTTCCAACGAGGAAGCCAAACGTGAGACGTGCCGCATTGAGAACACGCATCCTCTTGGCCGTCTTTTCGATTTGGATGTAATTGACTCTGATGGAATTCCTGTCTCAAGAGAGTCAATCGGCCTAAGTCCGAGGAAGTGCCTTGTCTGTGACAACGAGGCTCGCTTCTGCATGCGCAACCGTACTCACACGATGGCTGAACTTTCCACCAAGATAGACGAAATGATCGAGGCCTATGTGCGATAACCGTCACTACATAAGCGAGGTTCCGCTGTCGCTGAACTCAGTCCGGAGACGGGTCGAGACTTTCCTTTCCGCCAATGGACTCAGACTCGCCCCGCTGGACCGCTACGTGGTCATCAGCCGTGACGAGGACGGAGACGAAATCCTTGCGGGAGGCGGGCTTGACGGCAACGTCATCAAGTGCGTCGCTGTGTCGGAAGCTTCGCGCAGCGAGGGATTTATGAATATCCTTGTGTCCCGTCTGATCGCCCTTGCCCGTGAGGATGGCCGGGAGTCTGTCAAGGCCTTCACCAAGCCGGAGAACGTGGGAATATTCAAAAGCCTTGGGTTCTCGTTGCTTGCGTCAGCGCCGAAGGCTGTTCTAATGGAGAACGGCAGGGGAGGGCTTCCGGAGTACGAGAGGTACTTGGCTTCGCTTGCCCGTCCGGGCAGGAACGGTGCGATTGTGATGAACGCCAATCCGTTCACCAAAGGACATCGCTGGCTGATTGAGCAGGCCGCCTCGCAGGTGGACAATCTCTATGTGATTGTCGTGAAGGAGGATCGTTCCCGTTTCCCTTATGCCGAGAGAAAAGCGATGATCGAGGCCGGTTGTGCCGGACTTGACAACGTGACCGTCTGCGAGGGCAGCGACTACGCCATCTCGGCGGCGACTTTCCCGACATATTTTCTGAAGAGACTGGATGATGCGACGGACACTCAGATCGCCCTTGATCTGGATCTGTTTGTGAACCACATCGCCAAGCCACTTGGGGTTACGGTGCGTTTCGCCGGCAGTGAGCCGGAAGATGCGCTTACCCATCGCTACAACGAGTTGATGGCGGAGATTCTGCCGAACCATCCGGCCCCTGAGCCAATTTCTCCGGTCGCTGAGCTTGTCGAAGCGCACCGTCCGGCCGGAATAGATTTCATTGAAATCCCAAGACTTGAGCAAAACGGCAACCCGATCAGCGCAACATCGTTGAGGCGGGCCTTGGACAAAGGCAACCTCAAAGAGGCGATGGAATATATTCCTGAAACCTCCGTCCCTTATTTGGTCGCTGACCTTGCGGAGCGTGCGCTGCGGATGGAACTCGACACGACCCCAAAACCGGGCCTAGTCGATAAACAAGACAACGGAGCCCACAAAGACATGGACTATGCGCTGATGTCTAAAAGCATCTCAGCATTAAGACCTTACCTGACAAGGCTGGCCGTGGAGTCCGCAAAAGACATAGATACGACAAAGATAAAGGGAATCGGCATAGAGGCCGAAAAAGCCATGCTGAAAGCCACCGGTGGAGTGAACACCCACAAAGGAGCTCTTTTTTGCATCGGCCTTTCCGTTGCAGCAGCTTCCAACTTAGCGTCAAGGACGAGATCTGTGCAGGCATATTCATTTAAGGAACTTGTGTCCCGCATCGCGTCGGAAATTCCGCTCGCCCAAGGTACGCACGGAGCCGAGGCGAAGAGAAGTTTCAAGGTCAGCGGCGCTCTTGAGAACGCCCGTGCGGCCTATCCTGAGCTGTTCGAGGACTGGCTGCCGTACTACCGCGATCTGGAAGGTGACTCGTGTCGTTGTCACAAGACCCTGCTTCACATAATGACCACTCTTGGCGACACCAACATTCTCCACAGAAGGGGAGTGGAAGGGCTCGCCCGCGCCAAGTCCGAGGCCTCAAGGCTTCTGGAAGACTTCTGCGAGGCCAAAATGTCGTCTTTGAACAAGGATTTCATCAGGGAGAACATTTCGCCCGGCGGAAGCGCCGACATGTTGTCCCTGACCATATTTATAGACAGTATAATTGATTGCTAATTAATAATTTATTAACACAAAACTAATTTCCATTATGGTAGAATTGATTCCACATGGCGTTTACCTGAAAAATGGCAAGACTATCGTCAACGATGCCGCAGGAATGCCATCTGCCGACGAGGCCCGCGAAAACACCATCGCCTACAGAATCCTCCGTGCCCACGATGTGGACGGAAGCAAAGGCAAGAAGATGCGCATCAGGTTCGATGCGATGGCCTCACACGACATCACATACGTCGGAATTATCCAGACTGCCCGTGCCAGCGGACTTGACAAGTTCCCTATCCCTTATGCGATGACCAACTGCCACAACTCCCTGTGCGCTGTCGGCGGTACCATCAACGAGGACGACCATATCTTCGGACTCTCTGCGGCCAAGAAGTACGGCGGAATCTATGTCCCTGCCAATCAGGCAGTTATTCATCAATATGTCCGTGAAGCTCTCGCTGGTTGCGGTCGCATGATCCTCGGTTCGGACAGCCACACCCGCTACGGCTCTCTCGGATGCATGGGTGTCGGAGAAGGTGGCGGTGAGCTCGTAAAGCAGCTCCTTCACAACACTTGGGACATCAACGCTCCTGAGGTTGTTCTGGTTTGGCTCGAAGGCAAGCCTAAGAAGGGTGTCGGTCCTCACGACGTGGCCATTTCCCTTGTCAAGGCTGTGTTCGAGAACGGTTTCGTGAAGAACAAGGTGCTTGAGTTCGCCGGCCCAGGCGTGGCTTCCCTCCCTACGGATTTCCGTAACGGAATCGATGTGATGACCACCGAGACCACCTGTCTCAGCTCAATTTGGATCACCGATGAGAAAGTCGAGGAGTACTACAAGATGCACGAGCGTCCGGAGGCTTACAAGACTCTCCAGCCTGGCGAGATCGCTTACTACGATTCGATGATCCGCATCGATCTCTCCAAGCAGGAGTCAATGATCGCCCTTCCGTTCCATCCTTCAAACGCCTACACGATCCACGAGTTCCAGGCTGATCCTGAGGGAATCCTCAAGAAGGTGGAGGAAGATGCCAAGAAACGCTTCGGAGACAAGATCACCATCGACCTTGAGAGCAAGGTGAAGAACGGCAAGGCTTTCGCTGACCAGGCCATCATTGCCGGCTGCTCCGGAGGTACTTACGACAACCTCAGCGAGGCCGCCGCGATCATGAAGGGGAAGACCATCGGCAACGACTACTTCACGATGTCCGCCTACCCACAGTCAACCCCGGTTTACCTTGCGACCACCCGCAACCACATCGCTGAGGAGTTGCTTGAGGCCGGTGTGGTTATCAAGCCTGCGTTCTGCGGACCTTGCTTCGGTGCCGGAGACGTCCCTGCAAACAACGGACTCTCGATCCGTCACACCACCCGCAACTTCCCTAACCGCGAAGGTTCCAAGCCAGGCCAGGGACAGATTTCCCTTGTCTGCCTGATGGACGCGCGTTCCATTGCCGCCACGGCAGCCAACGGAGGAGTCATCACAGCCGCCACCGACATTGAATATGAAGACACCCACAAGCCATATTCATTCGATGACCGCATCTACAAGAGCCGCATCTACTACGGCTTCGGCAAGGCTGACCCGACAGTCGAGCTCCGCTACGGACCGAACATCAAGGACTGGCCTAAGATGTACCCGATGGAGGAGAACATGCTCCTCGAACTCGCCGCTGTCATCCACGACCCTGTCACCACGACCGACGAGCTTATCCCTTCGGGCGAGACCTCAAGCTACCGTTCCAACCCTCTGAAACTCTCTGAGTTCGCTCTCTCTCGCCGTGTTCCTGAATATGTCGGATTGAGTAAGAGGATCCAGGCTGAAGACCTTGAGCGCCGCGAGGGCAAGACCCCTCAGCACGTGCTTGACGCTCTTGCGAAGGTCGGAGCCAAGGCTGAGAACACCTCGTTCGGTTCATGTGTGTTCGCAAACAAGCCAGGCGACGGTTCAGCCCGCGAGCAGGCCGCTTCCTGCCAGAAAGTGCTCGGCGGCGACGCCAACATCTGCTATGAATATGCCACCAAGCGTTACCGCAGCAACTGCATCAACTGGGGCATCGTTCCTTTCACAATCTCAAAGGACACTCCTTTTGAATATGTAGCCGGTGACTTCGTTTATGTTCCAGGCATCCGCGAGGCCATCCTTTCGGGTAAGGAGGAGATCGACGCCAAGGTGATCTGCGCCGAGGGAGTCAAGGACATCCACCTCTACTTCCAGAATCTCACCGCTGACGAGCGTGAGATCCTCGCTGACGGCTGCCTGATGAACTTCTACGCCGCGCAGAAGAACAAGTAGTTGAAATTTGGCACTTTAGGCTTGCGGCCTTTGCTATTGTCCGCAGGCCTGAAGTGGTTAAGCAATTATATTCGTAAACACTTTAATTTTTGATATTCAATTATGAAAAAGATTCAGATGGTCACTCCTCTCGTTGAGATGGATGGTGATGAAATGACAAGGATCCTGTGGAAAATGATTAAGGATGAACTTATCATTCCATTTGTTGATCTGAAGACAGAATACTATGACCTTGGCCTTGTTCATCGTGACGAGACCGCAGACCAGGTGACGGTTGACTCCGCCAACGCCACGAAGAAGTACGGTGTGGCCGTGAAGTGCGCCACCATCACTCCGAACGCCAAGCGTATGACCGAGTACAACCTGCATCAGATGTGGAAGAGCCCGAACGGAACGATTCGTTCAATGCTGGACGGTACCGTGTTCCGCACACCTATCACCATCCCTTCCATCTCTCCTGCCGTTAAGTTCTGGAAGAAACCTATCACCATCGCCCGTCACGCCTACGGTGATGTCTACAAGAGTGTTGACATCCGCGTTGAGGAACCGGGAGTCGCAAAGCTCGTCTTCGAAGGCGAGAGCGGCAAGAAGGAAGAGCAGATCGTGCACACATTCAAGGGTCCAGGCGTTCTTCAGGGAATGCACAACACGGACGCTTCGATCCGTTCCTTTGCCCATGCTTGCTTCAAGTACGCCCTTGACCTCAAGCAGAGCATCTGGTTCGCCACCAAGGACACCATCGCCAAGAAGTACGACGGACGTTTCCGTGAGATCTTCGAGGAGGTGTTCGCTGAGTACAAGGATGCCTTCGCCGCCGCAGAAATCGAGTACTTCTACACTTTGATTGATGACGCTGTAGCGCGTGTAATGCGTAGCGAGGGTGGTTTCATCTGGGCCTGCAAGAACTACGACGGTGACGTGATGAGCGACATGATCTCCACCGCTTTCGGTTCTCTCGCCATGATGACATCCGTTCTCGTCAGCCCTGACGGAAAGTATGAATATGAGGCCGCCCACGGTACTGTGACTCGTCACTACTACAAGCACCTCCAGGGTGAGGAGACTTCCACGAACCCTATCGCCACGATCTTCGCGTGGAGCGGCGCGTTCCGCAAGAGGGGTGAGCTGGACAACATCCCTGAGCTTGTGAACTATGCGGATCAGCTTGAGGCCGCCTGCTTCGACACCCTCAACGAAGGCATCGTGACCAAGGACCTCGCCAACCTCATGGAAGGCGTCACCCCTCAGGTCAAGAACTCCGCTGACTTCATCGCCGCCATCCGCGAGCGCCTTGAAAAGCGTCTCGCGTAAGGCTGGTCCGTCCGCTCGCTCGCTGAGTCGGTCGCTGAGCCTGTCGAAGCGACACTGCAGCCCGACACGGCAAGAATAGTCTCCTATCTGAATTTTGCACGTTACCAAAATTCAGATAGGAGACTTTTACTTGCCGATGTGCACCAATCCGTCCTTACTGATTGGCGTCACCGGTGCGTTGACGATAGCGGAAAAGACTTTCCGAAATTTTGCACGTTACCAAAATTTCGGAAAGTCTTTTCCGCTATCTTGTTCCACTACTGCCTCACATCAAAGGTTTGTCCGGTAGAAGGCAGTTTTACCGGACGAATTCATCAAGGCTGAGGGGTGGATAATGCTCATGATCTGACTATGCGATCAAACCTCATCGGTACTCCACAGGGCTTTTTCCTGTACCAAACGCAGTTTCGTGCTTAGTTGGTACACCAGATAGCACTTTCCTGTACCAAATGCGGTTTCATGTTTTGTTGGTACACCAGACGGCACTTTCCTGTACCAAACGTTGACGATGGCTTGGTTGGCACTCCAAACCGCCGTTTCCCGTACCGGTGGTCTGTTTACCTATTTTTGGATTACGCTTTGGAGGGCATATTCCCAGAGTCCCGTCCGCTCCGAATCGTTCTCATATCCATTGGGGTATTGTCCTTCAGGACATTCCGGATAAACTTTCTTTATAAGCAGAACGCAGTACCTTCTGTTTGAATATTCAGTGCCGCATGGAATCACCATGTCCCTGAGATTAATGGAGGTGTGGACTTCAATATTCTTTTCTTCCCCTGAAATGATGAACTTCTTGGAGATGAAAGTTGGCGCCTTGGCTTCCTTCTCTTTGAATTGGATGAACAGTTTACATTCTCCGGTACCTTCTATCTGATATTCCAAAACGTTGCTTTCCAAATTCTTTCCATCATACGCTTTCATTTCACCGGACGGGAAAGTGATCTGTACTCTGATGTCTGTGGCTGTCTTGGCGTTATTCTCACATTTGATTGTGATGGGCACCTGCGCATGTGTTTCCAATCCACCTGCAATCAGAAACAGAATGAATATGGCAGCAAGTAGCAAGTTCTTCCTCATGGCTTGATAAGTTTAAATGTTAAATCGTTGTAAATATATGGAATTTCCTTGTAATCACAAACATTATGCCCGTTGAAATCAGCGCCTTGCCTAAGGTCTGGTTTCATATATTCTCGAATTTCTCTTCAAGACGACAGAATTTGTCGCTTTGAATTATTATATTTGAAAACTAATAAATATATACTTATGACCAGTACTGTTTTCTATCTCATAATTCCGTTTGTCTGCGCCGCCTTGACAACATGGGGAAGCGTTTTTTATGAAAAAGATGGTTGGCGTGCGGCACTTCGCTTCATGGTCCTGCTTGTGGCGGCGGCCGGGCTGGCGTTGTCCGTGGGCAAGGCAATGCCGACGATCAGAGAGATATGCTCACGGGAGATGATGGACGAGAGCGTTCTGAAATATTCATTGGCATTGGTATATGTTGGAGTGTTGGCGCTTATGGTGGTGGCGTCGTTTTATATGGTTGTCATCGATGGCCTGCTCGGATGTACGGGTGGTTGGTTGCCGGCGACAGGATGCATCGTCACAGGATTGATGCTCGCCGCACCGACATTGAGCCTCGGGATTTTTGTGATAAAAAGTTTCTGGTGGCTTGCTCTTGCTGTTTTGGCCGTGCTTGCGGTAATCGGCGCCATTGTCGGCGGAGCTTCCTCCGGTCGGGACTGCGTTTCTTCTCAGGGAGGAACATTTGTGGACAAGTTTGGCAATGAATATGTCAGCACAAGTGACCAGAACCGCATTTACCACAGCGGCGAGACGTGGAACACAACCAAGGAATATCACATTAAGGGGCAGAGCGGCACTTTCTACCGCAAGATTAAATAAACCGAATCTGGATTGAGAAGACCGGGGGCAATAGGGTCTTTCCCGCCCCCGCTTATGCTCTGAAAACGGCTGTCGGGTGCAAAACAATGTTTTCTGCACCCGACAGCTTAAAGTTTTTGCCGACAAGCCTGTCCGCGTATTCTGTGAAGGGCTATTCTACCTTGTTGTCTTGGGCCAGAAGGGCCATGGCCGCATCGTAGTCAGCGGCGTTGACCTTGACCTCGACGGGATCAACATAGTTCAGTGAAACGTAGGATGAATTCTCCCCGAACACAGCGGCAGGGATGCCGTTCTCATTGAGCATGCCCGCGGTGATGTGGGCGCTCATTGCGTCGCTGAACTTCGCGACAGTCTTGAAATCTTCTGCCATAATCTTTGAATATTAAAGGGTTAAACTTATGCTTAGTGGTTTAGGGCACCACATTGGCATATTCATCACTCTATTCCTCGTCCGGCGCGCGGAACTTGTACTCCAGTCCGCCGACAATCCGCACCACCTCCTTGGTAAGGCCTTCCACCTCAAAACCGCCGAGCTCCCGGGTCATCGTGATCCTGTCCTCGAACATCTTGAACAGGGCGCTGAACTTGGAGCGGAGACGGAAAGTCATGTTCTCGCCGTTCTCGCTTTCGAGACGGTAGCCGCGCATCTCCATATATTCAATAACCCCGCCACGGAGGTCAGAATATTCACCTTTCAGCATGACGGATCTTTTGATGAAGCCGAACCTTGGGTAGAAAGCTGACACGAAAGCGAACAGCAACGCAATCTGCCACAAGGACTTGTAACCGTCACGGAACATCAGGCTGACATCGGCCTTGACGACTCCGGCGAACACAAGCGCCGCCATGATGACCACGAAAAGGATCGTGAAATAGAAAAAGTATTTGACCGCTCTGATAAAATATTTCATACCACTCAACTATCGCAAGTAGGCAATTACTTGCTGCTGTTAACATTATCTCACGTTCGAGGGTGATTGCCCACACTCGTATAATTACGTTACCCCAACCCTAAATCCCTTCCCTTGGGGAAGGGACTTACCTTCACCAAGGTGAAGAAATCGGTGTTTTGCAAAAGCAAAATTCATTTAGTCCGATTTTTGCTATCCAGACAAAATTACGAAATGTTTTGTTATTTTTGTGTCATTAATCATTAAATCGAAAGACTATGGCAGAAATAGATCCTATCCAGGAGCGCCGTGAGCGCGAAGAGCAGGAGAGAAAGAATGAAAGCCTCAAGAAGACGATGTGGATTCTTGTGACGGTGGCGGTGATTCTTGCCGCGGGACTTGCCTACATTTGGTTCTCAAAGTCCAGTCTTGTAAAGGACCTTAACGCTGAGAAGGATGATCTTACCCAACAGATGATCGCCCTCAAGGGTGACTATGAAAGCCTTTCATCTGACTATGCTTCAATCAATAGCCAGTTGGACTCTTCCAAGGAGGAGGTCAACCAGCTGATAGAGAGAATCCAGAAGACCGAGGCCACGAACCGCCGCAAGATGCGTCAGTATGAGAAGGAGCTTGGAACCCTGCGCAGCATCATGAAGAACTACATCGTGCAGATCGATTCCCTCAACACTCTGAATCACAAACTGACAGCAGACGCCGCGGCAGCCCGTCGCGAGGCGGCCGAGAGTCGTGCCGAGAACGCGGACCTCAAGGGGCAGGTCGAGAATCTTGCCGGTCAGGTTGCGGCTGGTTCCGTGATCAAGTCCAGAGGCTTGAGTGTCGCCGCCTACAACGGCTCAGACAAGGTCACAGACAGAAGCAGCAGGGTGGTAAGGCTTCTCGCCTCGCTTAGCCTTGTCGAGAATGATCTGGCTCCGAGAGGACCGGTGAGAGTTTACCTGCGTGTCAAGGATCCTGACGGAATCCTCCTCACCAACAGCAACCAGACCTCGTTCTCGTTCAACGGCCAGACCATGGTCGCCTCCGCTTCCCGTGAGGTGGATTACGAGGGAAAGGAGGTTGACCTGAGCATCTATCTCAACGACATTCCTTCCTATCAGTCAGGAATATACACTGTCGAGGCCTACACCTCTCAGGCGTTCCTCGGCAAGACCGAACTGTTGCTCCGATAGTCCGTGATCTACCTTCACGTTCCCTTCTGCGGCAGCTTCTGCACCTACTGCGACTTTTATTCGGAGATATGCCGGAGCGGACAGGCGTTCAATGAATATGCTGACGCCGTCATTGCGGAAATCCATAGCCGTCAGGAGGAACTTTCAATGAATATCTCCGCTCAAGATGCGGTCAACACACTCTACATAGGAGGAGGCACCCCATCGGTGCTTCCTCTTGATGTTTTAGCCCGTATTGTCGAGGCTTTGACCTCGTCCTGTGCGCTTCGGCAGGCTCAGCGACCTACTGTTGGCGTCTCTGAAAAGATCTCTGTTTCTGACGCTGCCGTTGCCGAATCTGTCCCTCTGGCTGCTGAGCCGCTTTCTTCGGTCTTTGATCTGGTCCTTTCGGTCACTGAGCCTGTGGTTCGACATGGCTCACCAACCTTCGAAGCGACAGTCCCAACGGAACACTTCGATGAGTTCACCGTGGAGGTGAACCCCGAGGACATAGTTGAAAAGGGGCACGAATATGTCCGCGGACTCATTTCTCTTGGCGTGAACCGGATCAGCATGGGTGTCCAGTCTTTCGATGATGGAATCCTCCTTTGGATGAATCGCCGCCATGATGCGCGGCGAGCCATCGATGCCTTCCGGATTCTCCGCGAATGTGGAGTCCGGAACATCAGCATCGACCTGATCTTCGGCCTTTCCCAACTGACGGATGAAACATGGATAGGCACGATAGAGAAATCCTTGAGCCTTGCTCCAGAGCACATTTCGGCCTACCAACTGTCAATAGAGGAAGGAAGTGCCCTAGCCAAGATGGTCTCCGACGGCCGTTACGTTGAGGCTTCTGATGAACAATGCCGCCGGCAGTACGACATCCTGTGCCGTTGCTTGAGACAGTCCGGCTACCATCATTACGAAATCTCCAATTTCGCAAAGCCCGGTTTCGAGGCCGTCCACAACAGCGCTTACTGGCGCAGGGCCCCATACGTAGGCCTCGGCCCCGGTGCTCACTCCCTGACCGGCAATGTCCGCTCCTGGAACAGTCAGGAACTTCCGCACATGACCTCGGACGGAAGTCTGGCAACATATTCAAGAAACTTTGAGACCCTTTCGACGGAAGACATCAGGGTCGAGAAGATCATGCTCTCTCTCCGCACCGATAAAGGCCTTGAAGCCACGGAATTATATTCATTGGCAGACCGCGCTGTCGTTGACTCCCTTTTGAGCGAAGGTGCTTTGGAAGTCCGTGACACCCGAATCCGCATCCCCGAAGACCACCTTTTCACCTCCGACGAGATCATCCGTGAACTGATCTAAGCCGGATCAAGTCCAAAAGGAGGTGTCTGGCCGCTGAGCTTTTCGAAGCGCCCGACAAACTATAGGTGTGGGATTGTTTCCATTTAATATTCAGAAGCTGTTTTGATTTGTTTGTTTGAAGGTTAAGAGCAAGCTCTTTCCCTGCTACTCACCTCAGCAATCCGAACAAGTTCGATTGCACTCGGTTCGGTCGCCGGGTTGAGAGTGAAAAACTTCAGGTTCGACCGCTTCTTCCAAGGAGGATAGCGGTGCTATTTGACTGAAAAAGCTGGAAGATAATGAAGATTTTTCACCTCAAAGAACATTTCAAACAAATCAAAACAGTTTCTTAGCTGTCGTTAGGTATTCCGGTTGAGCGGATTTGTATAGCTACCGGATTGTCTTATGAGCGGGTTGAGTCCCTGAGGTTGAACTGATTCATTGTACCATTCCATGAAGGTTCCCTTCCAAGTGTGTTGATATATGCACAATTAATCGTTTGCTCGTATCACCATCTCGCAGTGGGCGCAGTCGAATGAGATAGGGTAGCGCTTGCCGTTATTGGAGAGGTGGAGGTGGGGGGCCGGAAAGGGAGGCTTGCGGTTGAAGACGGTCGTGTCTGAGGTTGATGGGGTGTACGGGATGGCCGAACCATTTGTTCCGTCGGATTTCTGCTTGACGGGACAGAGGCCGAGTTCGTAGCGGATGCAATACTTGGTGCGCATCAGCTCGGCGTCGGGGCGGTGAGAGAGCTCAAAGGCATCGTCTGTTTGGGTCGCGCCCAAAGATTGATAGGTTTCCCGGGCGATGTGGTTGGCGATGTTGGCCTTGTAGGTAAGATGGACCCCTTCTGAAGATGTTTCTTGAATATCATGTACTTGAGCCAGGCTTTGTCTACAACTCGGCTGACCCTTTGGCAAAGGGGGCATATTGCAAGACATCTCTTCGAGGGTGGAGGCAAGGTCACGCCTGATGGAGTTCAGAGTGGAGGCGGGAAGGAACGGGAGCGAGCCGTCATGCGTTTCAATTTCAAGCGAATGCAGGGTGAATGAATATATTCCCGTCACTTTTGAGATTTGTGAGGCGAACATCCCGCGCATCCTTTCGGCGTTCTCCGCCGCGCTGCCATCTGCCTCGCATTCCAGTGTTACACTTCGTCCATCCTGGCTTACGGCGTTGATCCTCAATGAATATGTATGCTCGTTCGGCCGCTTCGGCAAGCTCAGCGACCGAGCTTCTCCGGTCACAGAATCGTGTATTTCAGTCACAGATCCACCTCTTTCGGTCACTGAGCCAGTCGAAGTGACCGAACCCGTCGAAGCGAACCGGCCAACCTTGACCGAGATATCCACCGCCACAGGAATCCTCCTGACCGGCAGGTTGGATTCCAGCTCCCTTTCGAAAGCGATGCTGAGGTTTCTGTACAGTTTCGCCCCTGGATAGAGACCGGTGACATTCCTGCAAGTAATACGGTTCCCTTGACAGATATCCCCACGGAAACCGATGATTTCCCCGCGCCCTTTGGCGATAAATGAGAATCCGTCCCCGTTTTGGATCCGTTCGGTCGGTTTTTTCATCCGTACGGTTATCGTGATGTTCTCTTCGCCTGTCCGTTTGCCGGACGGAGAACTTACCCGTCTCCCTGCCTGTGAGGTCTGGCGCAACGAAGTGATGGAGACCACCGTCCCGACCTCTTCCCCGATCGATTTCGGCGCATCCATCGAGGACCATCCGGCCGACCGTTTTCCGGTCAGAAACAGTTGCGTGTAGCCCCGGTTGAAGGTCTTCCCCAAATCCGGCGTGAATCCACCTTCCGACCGTCCGAAAGAGGTCCTGCGGTACTTTTCCGGGTTCGCCGCGGCCAGTTCATCTAACGCCAATGAATATGCCCGTACGACATTCCGCACGTACGAAACGTTCTTCAGCCGCCCTTCAATCTTGAACGAGCATATTCCCGCCTCGGCCAGATCCTTCAGTCTGTCGATGAGGTTATAGTCTTTCAGCGAAAGCAGGGCCTTGTTCCGCGCCAGGACTTTCCCGGACTCGTCCACAAGGTCGTAGAGGGACCGGCATGCCTGGATGCATTCCCCTCGGTTGGCGCTTCGCCCTGCGATCCGCTCCGACATGTAGCACTGTCCGCTGTAGCAGACGCAAAGGGCTCCGTGCACGAAGAATTCCAACTCGCAGTTGACCGCCGCCCGTATCGCCTTGATCTGTTCCAGGGACAGCTCCCTTTCCAGCACAAGCCGTGAAGCCCCGACGCTTTCGTAAAGCCTGGCCTTCTCCGGAGTCCTTATCGCGCACTGTGTCGACGCATGGACCGGCAGGTCTGTCAGTTTCCAGACCGCAAGGTCCTGCGCTATGATAGCGTCCACCCCGGCGGCCTTCGCCTCCGCAAGAATCCTTTCCGCTTCCGCAAGCTCGTCATCAAATAGGATGGTATTGAGTGTAAGGAATATGCGCACGCCGAACCTGTGGGCATACCCGCAAAGCCTCCGGATGTCCTCCATCGAGTTTCCGGCGGCCTGCCGCGCTCCGAACGCAGGTCCGGCGATATACACGGCATCGGCACCGCAGTCAATCGCCGCGATGCCGATGTCTATATTCCTCGCTGGAGCGAGAAGCTCGAGATAACCAGGCATTTTCCCTCGCTGAAATTAATTATTGGAACATCCCACGTTGCAAGATGGTTGCCCATCTCGAACTTTCATTTACGTTACCCCTACCCTAAATCCCTCCCCTCGGGGGAGGGACTTGCTTCCACCGCAAGCGGCGGAGAGGGAAATTTCGGAATTACTTGCTGAGGGAGGCGATCATCTGCTTGGCCTGAGCGCCGAACTTAGGATCGTCCTGAACCTTCTTGTAGAACTCCAGGGCCTTGGCGTTGTTCTTGGCGCCCTGATAGAGAGCCGCTACAGTGAAAGTGATGGCCGGGGCGTTCTTTGCGTCCGGTTTGATCTCAAGGTACTTCTCGAAGTTCTTGATCGCGTCAGCGTTCTTGCTGAGTTTCTGGGAAGCCTGACCGGCGATGAGGTAGGCGGTGGCGTTCTCAGCATATTCGTTGGCCTTTTCGGCGGCCTTGACAGCGTCAGCGAGCTTGCCTCCCTTGAAAGAGGCGTTGGCCTGCCTTACATAGATGTTGGAAATCTGCTCCTTGGCGGTTTCCTCCTCGCCGTTCCAGGCAGCGTGCTTGAAAGCCTCGATGGCCTCTTCGTTCTTGCCCTGGGCTCCGAGAGCCTGGCCAAGGTAGAGAGCGGTCTTGCCGGCAGTTGTGTCTATGGCGTAAGACTTCGCAAAGCCGTCGGCGGCGGTGGCGAAGTCCTTGATCTTCAAGGCGTCCACGCCTTTCTGCATCCACATCTGAGGAACGAGTTCCTTCGCCCTTTCCACAACTTCGGTGTTCTCATATTCAGTTGCGATCTTTTCAACTTCTTCAAGCTTTACGGCGGCCTCATCGTACTTCTTGTCCTTGATCAGGTCCTTGGCTATCTCAAGGGCTACACCCGGGATGGCGTTCTTGCAGTTGGCCACGAGCTCATCGGCGTCAGCGCCAATAGTCTTACCCATTTCGAGAGCCTTCTGGAAGCAGTCGAGGGCTTCGGTCCAATTCTTCAGAGAGATGGCTGTGGCTCCATTATTGTAGAGTTCTGTTGCCTGGGCCATGTCCTGAGCGGATGCCATGCTTGCTGCCATGAAAGCGGCAGCGATCGCGAGAATAAACTTTTTCATCGTATTAAAATTTATGTTTAACTATATTCCTGATAATAGCAATAACCACAAATGTAATAAAAATTTGTGTCAATTGCACATTATTGGTTATTTTTGTCTAAACGGGAGGTGTCAGTAATGCGTTGCTTTATCAAATCAGTCTTGTGTTTTGCGCTGCTGGGTTTTTCAATAATGATGCCAGCGCAGGATCTGCCCGTTCTCCAAAAGGACGCGGCCGTCACGACGGGCAATCTAACAAATGGAATCTCATACTATCTGGTGACGAATCCTTCGATGAAAGGAGTGGCCGATTTCGCCCTTGTGCGCAAGGGTGAGTGCGACACGCTTGTGGCCAGGAAGGAACTCTCCTCATTGCCCCACTTCAACAAGACCATTCCTTACAAGTTTCTGTCCCGCAAGGGGATAGGTTGCCGTCAGGAAGGCTATGTCTCTTACAATGGCGACGTTACCATATTCAGATTCGATGATGTGCCTGTCTTTGATAAGGCGGCGTCGGACACCACCCTTCTGATGATGTTCGATCTGATAGCGGCCCGCCCGTACCGGCATGCTGTCATCATTGCGGGCGACATCAATCCATCGGCCATAATCGAAAGGATGAATGTCTTCTCATTGATGGTCCCGTCACGCAACCCTGTCTATAAGAAAAAGGAATATGTCTGGAAGCCTTTGGAGGAGGCTGAATATTCATTCACCCCGTCAGACATTTCTTCAGTGACGGTGGAATTCCGCTCGCCGAGGACTCCGTACGATCAGATGGGGACCATTCAGCCGTTCATCTCGGAGCTTTTCTCGAACGCGCTGCGCGAGGTCGCCTCAAGCCGTCTTAGAGAGTCGTTCATGTCTAAGAATATTCCTGTAAGATCATTGGAGGTAAGGTATTCAAGCAGTGCGGCAAGCGCCGGTGACGAGCGTTTCAGCGTGAGTGTGCGGACATCCCGCGGCCAGCTGATGCCTGCCACTTTGGCCGTCGCCTCCACTTTGTCGGAAATCTGCTCCCAAGGAGTCGGATCCGATGAATATAGGGTCGCGCGCAACTCCGTCCTGAACGCTTGCCTCAAGGCTTCCTCCAACGATGCGCTCGTCCGCCAGTGCGCCTCCGCTTATCTATACGGAGCTGACTTGGCCTCCCCGGCGACCAAGGCGAGATTCTTTTTGTCAAGGAATATGTCCGCGAAGGCCGAGACTGATCTTTTCAACTCCTACGCCTCCGCCTTGCTCTCCGGAATGGAAACTCCGTACGTGACGTGGACCGGAAATGAGGAAGACTATGACGAGTGGTTCTGGCCGGCGGTGTTCGAGTCAGCCGGAAGAGGCGTCTCTATGCTGGAAAAGCCTATCTATCATTGGAAAGACAGTTCCAGGGACACTTCGGCTTTCTGGAACGAGAAGAACAAGGTAAAGGTCAGGTCGGTGGTTTCCGAACCGGTCTCCGGCGGGGATATGTGGAATTTTTCCAACGGCATGAAGGTGATCTACAAGAAGATGGACACAAAGGGGCGCTTCAGCTATTCATTGATGGTCAAAGGCGGCTTTTCCACCGTGAGGAGCCTTCAGCGTGGTGAGGGGGCTTTCTTCTCGGACATGTTTGGCCTTTGTGAGATCGCTGGAATGTCCGGAAGTGATTTTTACAAGATTCTCAAGTCAAACGGAATCGAGATGGACTGTACGGTTTCGACCTCGGATCTGAGATTGTCTGGTTCGGCTCCGTCAAACAGGCTTACCCTTGTGCTGAAAGCCTTACTTTCCGCCGCCAATCGTAGAAGACCGTCCGCTTCCGCTTTTGAGTCATGGCGAACTCAGGAACTTGCATCTTTGGAGCCGGCTTATCTTGACAGCCTGATGTACCAGGACTACAATTACTCCTCGGTCAAGACTCCGTCCGGACTGACGGATTCAGTCATGGATGACGCGTCGGATTTCTTTGACAGTCAGTTTGTCCGCACCAATGACGGCGTTCTGGTGATCGTGGGGGACATGCCGGCGGAGTCGGTGCAGAAGGTGCTGTGTCAGTACCTTGGCGGATTCCGTGTCAGCAAGTCTTCGACAGTCAGGCAGTTCGTTCCGTACAAGATGCGCACAGGGGCGACAACATACTCAAAGATCGGCTCTCCGGTCAGCATCAGCGTCGCCTTGGCCTGTGCCGAGCCTTTCACGACGGAGAACTACATGGCCTTTAAGGTCGCCGGTCTCGCCCTTCAGCGTAGGTTGACAGGCGTGATGGCAGAGCATGGCTTCAGCGTGAGGATGTCTGACCGTTTCAGCGTCTGGCCACAGGAGGCTTTGGAGTTGATCTTCACTTGCTCGCCTGTTCCGGAGACAGGTCTACCTTATGGGGTGAAGAGTGGCTCTGACCAACCGATGAGAGCCCTTGTCGCCGCAAGGAAAGCCATAGAGACAGTGCTTTCGCAACCGGTTGACGCGGCGGAGCTGGCCTCGTGCAAATCCTTGCTGGCCAACAACTACGCCACCTATCTGTCAAACACGGACAACTACATCGACGCCATCCTTATGCGCTATTCCGCCGGCAAGGATGTGCTCACTGGCTACAACAACAGGATCGGCAGCGTCTCCGCCGACAAGGTTAAGGAAATCTTCGGCGTCCTGTCCGAAGGAATGAGAATTGAATATGTCGTCAAACAATAAGTTCGGAACCATCATCCAAATCGGAGACATCCTTGTGTCAGAGGATGTCGTCACTGAATATTTCGCCTGCGACTACGCCCTTTGCAAAGGCTGTTGCTGCATCATCGGGGACAGCGGGGCCCCACTGGAGGAGTCAGAGCTGGAGCCTTTGGAGGAGTACTATCCAGTATATTCAAAACTGATGAGGCCGCAGGGCCGCACCCAGATTGACAAGGAGGGCTTTTTTTCCATCGACCGTGACGGGGACATCGTGACTCCTGTCGTGGATCAGACAGAAGAGTGCGCCTACACCACTTTCGATGAAGAGGGCAACTGTTTCTGCTCCATTGAGAGATGCTTCTTTCAGGGCGCATGCAAGTTCCGCAAGCCGCAGTCCTGCTGGCTCTATCCGATCCGCGTCACCAAGCTCACCGGCGGTGGCCAGGCCTTGAACCTCCATCGTTGGGGAATATGCAAGGACGCCTATGAGAAAGGCCGCCGCGAGGGCATCCATGTCTATGAGTTCCTCCGTGAGCCGCTGATCTCCGTCTATGGAGAGGATTTTTATGCGGCTCTCTCCTTTGCCGCCCAAAAGATCCAGTCTGACTGAGCTCGATTCGGAAACAAAGCATAAGGTTGTGGCCGCCACTTAGGCCAATGTCTACATTCTGATTAAGAAATTGTTGATATTCAGAGTGTTGATTAAAGATATTGTCCATGTCTGACTATAGTTTCTGACGGATTATAGGTGTAACTTTGCATCTGGTTTTATGATAGCAAGATAAAAATGAGAACAAGATTAGTCATTAGACTTGCGGTGTTGGCGGCAGTGATCGCCACCGCTTTAGGATGTGTCAAGACTCCGGCTTCAATCAAGGGATTGCCCTCAATGTACGTCAGTATGGACAGTGTCAAGGTTCACTATAAGACAAGCGGCAGGGGTGACAAAGCTGTGGTGTTTGTCCACGGATTCGGGTGCGACATGTACTCTTGGGAAAAGCAGTTCGAAGGGCTGAAAGGCATCAAAGGCCTCAGAATGATATTCATGGATCTGCCTGGATTCGGCGGAAGCGACAAGCCGCACATTGATTACACCCTGCAATATTTCGCTGATGCCGTGAATGCCGTGATGGCGGCTGAAAGTGTGGATTCGGCTGTGCTCGTGGGGCATAGCCTTGGGACTCCTGTCTGCCGACAGGTACTTCTGACCGGTGGCAAAGGGGCACTTTGCGACATCGACGGAGTGTACTGCTTTTACAGCGATCCTGTGAGTCCTGAATATGAAGCCGCGATCCAGGCTTTCGCTGACAGCTTCACGGGCGAAGGCTGCCGCGCGAACATCGAGGGCTTTGTCACCTCTCTGGCCGGCCCGGACACCCCGGCATCCATCACTGAATATGCCATGTCCACCATGCCTTTGACTCCTGAATATGTCGCCTCAAGTACCATGCGTAACCTCGTGGATCGGAAGTGGTGGACAGGAGAGCCCATCTTGGCTCCAGCCAAGATCATCTGCACCCAGAACAGCGGTCTCGATCCGGACAACAAAGAGAAGATGGCGGCACTGTACCCTCGGATGGACTACACAGAACTCACCACCTGCGGCCATTTCATCCAGATGGAGCAGCCGGAGTTGGTGAACAAGCAGATTCTGGATCTTCTGAACTGATTTCTCGGCTTCCGAACCGTTCACAGACAATATCCCGGAGCTATGCTCCGATGATCCATTTGCTGCCCGGGAGGTTATTTTGATGTTTTCGTGCGTTAGGCAGTGGGCTTTGCGCACGAAAAATTCGTATCTTTGAACTTTTGTTGATTGCGTTTGAGGCAGGTTGGTAAGGATAGTCAAGGGTTACCAAGTGATTAAGCGCTAAGAAAGACAATGAGATGAGGGGGATCTTCAGGGGCATATTCATAGGTTTGGCGCTGCTTGCTTGGGGCGGGCAGCGGGCTTGGTGTGTCGTGCCGGAGTTCGTCGACTCGCTGCGGACGGAACTGTCGCTCAGGAATATGCCGGAGCGGATTCTTTTCCTGCCGTTGGCGCTTGCGGACCAGGGGTTTGAGGATCAGAGGGAAGGAATATGGTCGCTCACGGCGCTGGACGCTATCCGGGGAATGGGGCGGCTTTCCTTTTCGGGTTCGAAATCCTGTCAGACCGATTCAGCGTTTTCTTTTTCAGTTCCCGATTCGGTGGACGTGCGGTTCGACGAACGGATCTCCACAGAAATCGCGCTCGACAGGTTGCAGGAACTGTTCAATGAATATGGCGACTGGGATCTCTCGATAGTGGCTTACGCCACAAGCCCGACGGCGCTTGCCGTAATGGATTCAACCGCTTTGGCCGACGCACGGATTCTGAGGAGTTTACGTAAAGCAGAGGAGGAATATTCAGAGAACATTCCGGCGGCGTTTGAGAGGATCGGGGCACTGGCGGAGAGGAGGAAGGCTGAGCGGCAGGCGTTTCTGCGGGAGCAGGCCGCACTTAGGAAGGCCCGGCTGGACTCACTGCGGAAAAGGCAGGCAGCGAACACTGACAGAATTACTTACACAATTCGCAGAGGGGACACGTTGGGCGGCATCGCGGCAAGACACCGGGTCAAGGTTTCAGACCTCAAGAGGTGGAACAACCTCAAGGGCGACATGATTCGTGAGGGACGTAAGCTGGTCATTTACAAGTAGTCATTATGAAGCAATATAAGGTTCTTTTGTTTTTGCTCTCCGTTTTCCTGATCCTTTTCGTGATCTGGTTCGTTTTTCCGTCGAAAGGAGTACAGGTTGGAGACCTGAAGTTGAGATTCCCGTCATACCAAGCCTATCTGGCCGATTTACAGGACAGCACATCGGAAGTGGATGTGGATTCCGTGCTTCTGGCTGTGCAGAAGAGTTACGAGATGGTCGAAGGCTCGACGGACACCCTGCGCTACTACTACGACTACATCACCTCAAATCCAAACCGCATCTGTCTGCCGGAGGATGACTACACATTCTTTGACTCGCTGTTCGTGGAGATGGCCGCCGCTGCTGATTCCGGCCGTACGGTCAGGATTCTGCACTACGGTGATTCACAGTTGGAAATGGACAGGATCTCAGCCGTGCTGAGGCAGGATCTTCAGGAGCGCTTCGGTGGCTCGGGACCTGGAATGGTGCCGATGATCCAGCGGATTCCGACCGTGTCGCTATCGCAGAGCGCTTCCGGAAGTCTTACACGTTACGCCATGGTCGGGGACTCGCTGACAAGGAAGGCTTCGCACAAACGCTACGGGCCTCTGACCCAATTCACAGACGTTTCCGGCAACGGCACGTTCACGTTCAACAGAACCAAGAATAGGTATTCCCAAGATTTAGTCAAGTCTATCTCAAAGGTTTCCGTGCTTTTAGGACAGAACTCGGCAGGGTTTGAGATGACGCTTAAATGCGACACTCTGCCGATCCAAAAGGCTGTTCTGGACTTGTCCAAGGCCGGAGTCTCGATGGTCACCTGGAATCTGCCTTGCGACGTGGAGAGGGGAACAATCAGTTTCGCCGGGAACGCTGAAATCTACGGAATAATGCTGGACGGAAAGGATGGGGGAGTGACGGTTGATAATGTCGCCTTGCGTGGATGTGCTGGGTTCATCTTCTCGTCCATCAACCGTCAGGTGATGCGAGAAAGCTTTGCCAAGAATGACACACGTTTGATTATCATGCAATTCGGTGGAAATGCAATGCCTGGGATAGCCTCGAAAAAGGCCATCTCGTCTTACGTCAAGAAGATCGTGATGCAGTTCGACTACTTCAAGGAGGTTGCTCCGCAGGCCCAGTTGATGTTCATCGGTCCGGCGGACATGTGCAAGAGCGAGGACGGGAACCTGATAACATGGCCGCTTCTGCCGCAGCTTAATGACTCCCTGAAAGTAAACTGCCTGAAGAACGGTGTGGCCTATTGGGACACGTTCAACGTGATGGGAGGCGTAGGTTCGATGCGAAAATGGGTGAGTCACAACCCGCCTCTGGCCGGCCCCGATCATATTCATTTCACCCATAAGGGAGCGCTTGAGATCGGGAACGCGCTTGCCAAATCCTTCATCCTTTACCACGACTTCTACAAGCTCCGCCAGGAACTTTCGGACGAGGCTGTAGGAATATATCTGCGCGACCTGCGGGACAGCCTCAATCCTCGTCCCGCCGTGCCTGACACCTTGACAAAGACTGAGTTATGAGACGTACGCTGATATATTCATTGCTCATTTTGCTGCTTCCGGCGACCCTTTGGGGGCAGTCGCTGCGGAAGGCGGTTCCTGAATATGATTTCGCGCATTTCGACAAGAACCGGATAGAGTTTCGTGGCGACAGTTCAGCCTTTGAAAGGCTTTTTGACAAGATGGATTCCGTGTTGTTCCTCGGGAAAGGCAATCTGAGGATAATGCACATCGGTGGCTCTCATGTTCAGGCAGGGACTCTGACACGGCAGCTGAGGAATGATTTTCTGTCCTTGAGACCGGCCTTGGACGGGGGAAGGGGATTGGTTTTCCCGTTCTCCGCCGCCCACACGAACAACCCGAGCAGTTTCACGACGAGTTACGAAGGCTCTTGGAAAGTGACGAAGAATGTCCAAAGGGAGCCTGACCACCGGCTTGGGCTTACAGGAATATCCTTGAGCGCGTCCGATGACAAGGCTTCGGTGATGGTCACTACTGTGGCTAGAGATCCCAAACCGTCAGACCCTTCGTTCAGGTTCAACGATGTGCGGGTTCTTGGATATTCATCAGTGGGAGAGAGAGTTCCGGTGGTGGTTCTTTCAAAGGGGGACACACTTATCGGTTGTCATGTTGAGGATTCCACATGGTCTTTCGCTTTGCCGGCTTTGACTGATTCTGTGAAGATTGCGACTAAAGGCCATGGCGAGTTCACATTGACGGGAATATTCCTGGACAACCCTTTCCCTGGCATTTCAGTGACAGGCATCGGGGTGAACGGAGCATCACTTGGCTCGTATGCGAAATGCACGGGTCTGGTGAATGATTTGAGATTAGTCAATCCAGATTTGGTGATATTCGGCATAGGCATCAATGATGCCACAGCCGCTAATTTTTCTGTTGAAGATTTTGTGACCCGCTACAAGGTGCTTGTCTCGCAGGTCCGTTCGGTCAATCCGTCCTGCGCTCTGCTGTTCATTTCCAACAACGACAGTTTCAAGAGGATACGCCGGAAAGGCTATGTGGTGAACACCAACGGCCAACTGGCAGAACAAGGTTTTTTGCGACTTGGAAAGGATTGTGACGCGGGAGTCTGGGATCTGTTTGACATTATGGGAGGACTCGGCTCGATGAGGAAATGGGAGACTGTCGGCCTTGCCAAACGGGACAAGATCCACTTCACTGAGACTGGCTATGAACTGGTGGGGGATCTGCTGTTCAACGCCTTGATGGACAAATATATGAATCACTTAAAGACAAGCCGATAATGGGATTTTGGGACGTTGCCACTGATTTTTTCAAGAACCTGTTCTCTTTTGACCAGGCTCACCCGTTGCTGTTCACCCAGTTCTATTTCTGGGCGTTCTTCGCCATTGTGCTGGCCTTTCTGTGCGTGTTCAGGAACAAGGTGCTGCTGCGCAACGCTTTCCTGTTCTTCGTCAGTCTTTTCTTTTACTACAAGACGAGCGGACTGTTCTTGATTCTGTTCGGCTTTGTGATTGTCTATAACTATCTGGCAGGATTTGTTTTGGGCGGAGTGAAGAAGTCATTCTGGCGCAAGGCGATTGTGGTGCTGAGCGCGGTTGTGGACTTGTCGCTTCTCTGCTACTACAAGTACGCCTATTTCCTGACAGATGTCGTCAACAACCTTTTCGGAACGGAATTCATTGTGAAAGATTGGTTTGCGGCTGTGGGCAACCAGCTGGTTGGCTCGCAGGCGTTCAATGTGGACTCCATCTTTCTGCCGGTGGGCATCTCGTTCTTCATCTTCCAGGCGATAAGTTATGTGGTGGATGTTTCGCGCAGGACAATCGGTCCTATAAAGAACTTCTGGGATTTCGGATTCTATCTGAGTTTCTTCCCTCAGTTGGTGGCAGGCCCGATCGTGCGCGCCAAGGAGTTTTTTCCTCAGCTCCACAAGCCGTTCTTCCTTGGCCGACGGCAGTTCGGAATCGCGATTTTCTGGATTCTGAACGGACTTGCCAAGAAGTTGATTCTGAGTGACTATCTGGCTGTGAATTTTTGCGACAGGGTCTTCGAGAACCCGTTGCTTTACACTGGCTTTGAGAACCTTACGGCACTGTTCGGCTACTCCCTTCAGGTCTATGCAGACTTTTCGGGGTACACGGACATCGCCACCGGTGTCGCTATGCTGATGGGTTTCTACCTGCCAAAGAATTTCAATTCCCCGTACAAGGCCCGCAACGCCGGAGAGTTCTGGAAGCGGTGGCATATTTCCCTCTCCAAATGGCTTCAGGACTACCTCTACATCCCGCTTGGAGGCAACCGCAACGGCACTTTCGGCTCATACGCCATCATCCTCGGAATCGCTTTTCTGGCCTCGGCTCTGGCCAAAAACTGGTGGGTGTTCGGAGTCGTACTCGTCATCGCCACAGTTCTTGCGATCCTGATCACTTTCTGTCAGAAATACCGCAAGGAACTGATTTCGGACATCAATAGGATGGACACGATGCTTCTGGGCGGCCTGTGGCACGGAGCCAGCTGGAACTTCATGATCTGGGGCGGTCTGAACGGTCTCGGAATGCTGATCTACAGGTTCTGGAAAAGCTGTAATGTCTATGTACGGACGCTCGTGATAGGACTCGTCTGTCTGACCTTTTATATTCTTAAAACCACCGTCCCGGCCTCGGTGTTCAATATGTTCTTTGTCTGGACGCTGATCATATTCATCGGTGCGGCGGTGCGGATGGTCTATCACCTGTGCCGTTTCAAGGCCGCCTTCTCGTGGCTTGAGACAGCTTGGGCTGTCGCCATGACGTTCATATTCGTGACTTTCACACGCCTTTTTTTCCGAAGCGGCTCCAATCTGAACCCTGCCGAGGCGAACGAGAAGGCGTGGAGCACAGCTAAGAATATGGTTGAGCGCATCGGCGGCGACTGGGACATGTCCCTCATCCCGCAGATGGTCCAGCAGCACCTCGGTGTGACCCTGGTCTTTGTCATCGGAATGATCATCCATTGGCTCCCCGATAACTTCAAGCGCCGCTACCGCATCTGGTTCGCCTCGATGCCTCTCCCACTGATGGTCCTCGCCTGCGTCCTCGCCGTCTTCATCATCTGCCAGTTCATCACCGCCGACCTCCAGTCGTTCATCTACTTCCAGTTCTGATGTTATATTTGGGGACTTAATTGACAAAATTTCCTATATGCGGGGGGAACAAAGGAATCTTAATAGTGTTCATTTTTAATGGTGTGATCTGTAAATGTAGAGTTAAAGATCACACTAAAATATGAACTTTCGGTGAACTTTCGGTGAACTTTCAGATATAAATCTTATATTTGTGTTATAATATAAATAATACAATTAGAATCAATATGTTAAATGCGGAAGAAATAAAGGATTTGGTTAATGGAGGCGAGGGCTACAATGTGGATTTTAAGCGTAATGTACCTTCGAAAGTTCGTGAACTTACAGAGGAAGTCTGCGGTTTTTTGAATGCGGCTGGTGGTTACCTCCTTATTGGAGTTAATGACAACAATGAGATTGTGGGGGCCGACATTGATAATGGCAAGCGTTCCGCTATCCAAGGTTCTATTGGCGAAATTTCTCCAATGTGTCATTATAGTATGTATGATGTAAACGTTGATGAAAAGAAAGTGTGGGTTATTGAGGTTCCTTCAGGCAGAAATAAACCATATTTCTTTTCTGGTTGCACATATCTGCGAGAAGGTGCTAATTGTCAAAAATTGACGAATGTTGAGGAGATCCGAGATGTGTTCCAGCGTTATGAACGCATTTACTTTGATGCCATACCTTTGCCAAAAGTTAATATTATGGAACAGTTGGATGAAGAAAATTTTTGTGAGTTTAAACGGGATGCGCATATTGTATCAAACATTGATGATTTTCAGGTTCTTGACAGTTTGAAGATTTTTGATGACAATAATGCGGTTAAGAGTGGTGGAGTGCTTTTTTTTGCGAAGAATCCGGAGCAAGTATTCTTCTATGCGGTAGTCCGTTGTGTATTATTTAAAGGAACAGACAAGGTGTATATTCTTGATGATAAAACCTTCGGTGGCCCTCTTCTGCAACAATACAACAAGGCTATTGAATGGTTGAAGGGTAAATTGCAGGTTGCATATGAAATTGAGGGTATTGGTCCGAGAAAAGAAGTGTGGGAAATACCTTTGGAAGTTTTTAAGGAAGCTATCATTAATGCCCTGGCTCATCGTGACTATGATGAACAAGGGGCTGGTATCACGATAGAAATGTTTGATGACAGAGTTGAGATTACCAACCCTGGTTCTCTCTTGCCTGTTGTCGCCAAGAATTTCGGTCGCAAGAGTCTGTCTCGCAATCCTCTCATTTTTGGTCTTTTCACCCGAATGCACCTTGTCGAACATATAGGTTCGGGAATACCACGAATGCGAAAGGATATGCTTGATGCTGGACTTCCAGAACCGGCCTATGATACAGACGGGATGTTTACTGTAACTTTCCGACGTCCATTTAAGCAGGGGAAAACTCAACTAACGGAAGTTCAGACGAGTCTTATTCATATTGTAAAGAATAATCCGTCTTTGACAATGGAACAGATTGGAATGGAGCTGGGGATTGGACGCACTTCTGTTTATAAGATAGTAAAAGGACTGAAAGATATGGGTATTTTGGAACATAAAGGCAGAAAAAATGATGGTGCGTGGCTTGTGAAAATAGGATGAATCTAATATTATGAAACATAAAGAAAACAGCATTAAAGAAAGCATTGATGCAATGTGCAAAAGTCTTGGGTTTAAAAAAGACAGATAATCCGGATATTATATGAGAGAAGTGACTCCAGGATTGGAGGATGCCATCCATTTTTTCTTTAAGCCTTATTCGGGCAAGGCTGTGTCTGTTAGTTTTATTGTAGGGGTTTACTTGAAAGAACTAGTGGATTTGATTGATGAATTATATGAAAAGACGGATAGTTATAAGAGTCTGCTTTGGCTATGGTGTGGAGACCTTTTGCCTGAACCAAAAGTGGTTCAATGGATGTATTATACTGAAAATGGAGATCCTAAACAATTGTCTGACGATATAAGACAATTTATAGTTGACTATGCCGAGCCTTTTTTTGTGCGTAATCACGACTGGAAAGATATTTCGGATTCTATCCTTAAGAGAAAATATGCAAATGCGGAAGGGACACCTGTCGCGGTGGCTATGTATTACCGTGGTGAGCAGGGTCGTGGTATAGACTATTGGGAAGGAATTCTAAATGGTCGTTATCACAAGAACGAGAAAGACGAACTGTTTCTTAAAAAATATAGGTGCCTTTCGCCTTATGATGGTGATATACAGCAGCGATATTCGGTAAATGCTATTACAGATGCCGGATAATAATTCTATTTTTAAAGAATAATAAACTCAAACAGATTGATGATTGTCTTACGCAAGTCAATATTGATGTTTAATGAGGTGTCAATTAATTATTTACAAAACGCCTTCATGTTATAGTGCCTCGGAAGTGGATGAGGGCTCACTCTGGCTGAAAAAGTCAAAGCCTAAAGCGATAGTTTTTCAGCCGATGTGCCACTTGAGTGGGTTTCAGAGGTGGTGTTGCTGAAGGGGTTTTGTAAGTAATATTGCACCATTGCAACCGGCTTTCAAGATATTGAAAAAGAGCGGATGAGGATTGAAATCTAATCTTAAATAGGATGTTTTGTGCGATTCTGTAACTTGAATCGTGCGGAAGGTGTAGATGTGGCGTTTAGGAATGGTATTATCGTACAATTCTGAAAGAGAGGGCGTTGGGAGCCTGTAAATAATTTGGAACGGTCTTTGAAATGGCGATGCCTCATGATTCGGAATCAGGGTTGCTTGATTCGCAAAAACAGATCGCTATGAGCAAACTTAACAAAAGAGCCATCACTGGCGTTGTTGCTGTGGCCGTTGTGGCCGCAGCTGTTGTCATCATCGTTCTCAGGCCTAAACATCACGTGGAGGAGCTGCCTGTGGTCAGCGTTGACACGGTCAGGACACGGAATGTGGAGATTTACGGAGAGTTTCCCGGAAGAATCCGCGCCCAGCAGTTCGTGGAGGTACGGGCGAGGGTCGAAGGGTATCTTGAGAAGATGATGTTTGAAGAAGGAACTTACGTGAAGAAAGACCAGATACTTTTCATCATTGATCCTAAGCAGTATAAGGCCCAGGTTGACAGGGCTGAGGCTCTTGTGACAAAAAACAAGGCTATGGCCTTGAAGGCAGAGCGGGATCTGGCGAGGATCCGGCCTTTGTTCGAGCAGAAGGCCTCCAGCCAGCTTGATCTGGACAACGCTGTCGCTGCCTATGAGAGCGCCAAGGCTGACGTGCAAGTCAGCGAGGCGAACCTAACGGAAGCCCGTCTGGCCTTGAGCTACACCACAGTACGTTCTCCGATAAGCGGCTACATAAGTGAGAGGCACGTGGACATCGGCACCCTTGTCGGTCCGGGATCGCAGTCACTTCTTGCGAATGTGGTCAAGAGCGACACCGTGCTTGTGGAGTTCAAGATGACGGATCTGGATTATCAAAAATGTAAGGCCAGAAACGTGAATCTCGGTCAGAAGGACACTAGCCGGCATTGGGAACCGTACGTTACCATCACTTTGGCTGACAAATCAGTGTACAAGTACAAGGGACTGGTTGATTTCGCGGATCCGCTTGTGGACGCCAAATCCGGAACGTTCTCGGTACGTGCCGAGATGCCCAACCCTGACAGGGAGCTCCTGCCTGGCCAGTTCACCAATGTGAAAGTCCTGCTGGACGTGAGGGAGAATGCGGTGGCGGTGCCGACCAAGGCCATCATCATCGAAAAGAGCGGCTCGTTCATATTCGTTATGAAGCGAGGCGGCATCGTGGAGAAGCGATTCATCCAGACCGGTCCGGAAGTGGAGAACACCACAGTTGTGGAGCGAGGTCTCAATCCAGGAGAGGTCATCGTGGTGGAAGGGGAGCACAAACTTAGCCACGGGATGAAGGCCGAGGCGGTTCGCTCTTAAGGAATATATTAATAAACACGAACTTATGAAATCCGATTTCTTTATTGACAGACCCGTATTCTCGACTGTCATATCCATTATAATTGTACTTGTCGGGCTCATCGGACTGACGATGCTGCCGGTTGACCAGTACCCGAAGATTGTTCCTCCGGTAGTGCGCGTGTCCACATCCTATCCGGGCGCCAACTCGCAGACCGTGTCGCAGGCCGTCGCGACTCCTATCGAACAGTCGCTCAACGGAACGCCTGGAATGCTCTACATGGAGTCAAGTAATTCCAATAACGGAGGATATTCAGCGACATTGACATTCGACATATCCACAGATCCGGATCTGGCCGCTGTCGAGGTTCAGAACAGGGTCAAACTGGCGGAGTCCAGACTCCCGGCAGAAGTCGTGCAGAACGGCATTTCGGTGGAAAAGGAGTCCTCCAGCAAGCTGATGACGATCACTGTGATGTCCGATGATCCGAAATTCGATGAGGTTTATCTCAGCAACTACACCACCTTGAATATTCAAGACCGCCTGAGACGTGTTCCGGGAGTGGGAGTTGTTTCCAATGTGGGAAGCCGCTACTATGCGATGCAGATCTGGGTGCAGCCGGACAAGATGGCCAGTCTCGGAATAACGGTCAAGGACCTGCAGAACGCCTTGAAGGACCAGAATCGCGAGGCTGCTGCCGGAGTGCTCGGACAGCAGCCGATCACGGATGTGGATGTGACCATTCCGATCACGGCTCCAGGCAGACTCTCTTCGGTCGAACAGTTCGAGAACATTGTGGTTAGGACGGGTGCTGACGGCTCCATCATACGCCTCAGGGATGTCGCCAGGATCTCGCTTGAGGCCCAGTCGTACAACACCGAGAGTGGCATCAACGCCCGCAATGCCGCCGTGATGAACGTATTCATGCTTCCGGGAGCCAACGCCGTGGAGGTCGCTGACAATGTCAAGGCTGAGATGGCGGAAATCAGCAAAGGATTCCCGGACGGAATGTCCTATGACATACCGTTCGACATGACCACCTACATCTCGGAGTCCATCCACCACGTCTACAGGACCTTGTTCGAAGCCTTGATTCTCGTCATCCTCGTGGTGTTCCTGTCCCTCCAGAATGTCAGAGCCACACTGGTTCCGGCCATAGCGGTGCCGATCTCCCTTATCGGAACTTTCGGCGTGATGCTGATCTTCGGTTTCTCTCTGAACATGATGACGTTGCTTGGCCTTATCCTGGCGATTGGAATCGTCGTGGATGACGCCATCGTGGTCGTGGAGAATGTGGACAGGATAATGTCAACCGAACATCTGTCGCCGTACGAGGCGACGAAAAAGGCTATGGGTGAGATCGGAAGCGCCCTTGTGGCGATGTCGCTTGTGCTCTGCGCCGTTTTCGTTCCGGTAAGTTTCCTCTCAGGAATCACGGGCCAATTGTTCCGTCAGTTCACTGTCACGATCGCTGTTTCCGTGATTATCTCCACGGTCGTGGCACTGACTTTAAGTCCTGTGATGTGTTCCAAATTCCTGAAACCACACGATGATGACAAGCCTAAGAACTTTGTGTTCAGGAAGATCAACCAATGGCTTGAGCAGGGAACATCATTCTACGCCAAGATGGTTCGCTTCGCTGTGCACAATTCGAGGCGGATGTTCGCTGTCTTCGGTGTTGCTGTCGTAGGAATATTCATACTTGGCCGCCTCATCCCGCAGAGCTTCATCCCTAAGGAGGATCAGGGGTATTTCACGGTGGAATTGGAGCTTCCTACGGGGGCCACGCTTGAGCGGACCAGAGAAGTTACGGACAGGGCGATGGATTTCCTGCTCCGGCAGCATGATGTTGAATATGTACTCAATGTTACCGGCTCCAGTCCACGAATTGGTACTGCGCAGTCCAGCAGTACCTTGACGGTGATCCTGAAGCCGTGGAACGAACGCGATGTCACGAATATGTCCAAGACGATCGCGATGGTGAGGGACTCTTTGTCGATGTACCCGGAAAGTAAGGTGTACATAAGCACTCCTGCCGTCATCCCAGGACTTGGCACCTCGGGAGGATTTTCGATGGTGCTTGAGGCCAGAGGGGACGCGACCTATGAGGACCTCCAGAACGCTTCTGACACATTGCTGCATTATGCGATGAAGAGAAAGGAACTAACAGGCTTGTCATCGGGGATGCAGAAGGACATTCCTCAGCTGTACTTCGATGCCGACAGGGATAAGATTCAACTTCTGGGCCTGTCATTGGCCGATGTCTTCGCGACTTTGAAGGCTTTCACAGGTGCGATCTATGTCAATGATTTCAACATGTACAACCGAATATACCGTGTCTACATCCAGGCCGACGCTCCGTATCGCGCCCACACCGACAACTTGAATCTGTTCTTCATGAAAAGTTCCGGAGGCACGATGATTCCTGTCAATGCCTTAGGTACCACGCATTTCACGACCGGCCCCGGCACGATCAAGAGGTTCAACATGTACAATTCGTCCACAATCAGCGGTGAGGCCGCCAATGGAACCAGTTCTGGCGAGGCTCTAGCGATACTTGAGGAGATCGCCGAGAAGCATCTGCCGGAAAACATCGGGGTCGAGTGGAGCGGAATGTCCTATCAGGAGAAAAAGGAGAGCGGGCAGACCGGCCTTGTCCTTGCGCTGGCGCTGCTGTTCGTGTTTCTCTTCCTTGCGGCCCAGTACGAGAGTTGGTCCATTCCTGTGGCCGTAATCCTTTCGCTCCCGATCGCGATTGCCGGGGCTTATCTCGGTGTGGCTGTGTTCGGTATGGAGAGCAACATCTATTTCCAGATAGGACTTGTGATGCTTGTCGGCCTTGTGGCCAAGAACGCGATCCTTATCGTGGAGTTCGCCAAAGACGAGGTTGAGTCTGGAAAGGATCTGGAAGAGGCTGCTGTCACTGCGGCTAAACTTAGGTTCAGGCCTATCGTGATGACATCATTGGCCTTCATCCTTGGCATGCTTCCTCTTGTGTTCGCCAGCGGCCCTGGATCCGAGAGCCGCAGGAACATCGGTACCGGAGTGTTCTTTGGGATGATCACCGGCATAACCGTCGGAATCGTCTTCGTTCCTTTCTTCTTCGTGCTGATCTACAAGCTGAAGGCAAAGTTTTCGAAATTGAGGCCAAGATTCCGTAAGGCCGGAAAGGCTTTGCCGGCAGTAGTCGTTCTGGCCGTGTCGTCATTGACCCTTGGTTCCTGCTCCACGTCAAAGTACTGTGAGAAACCGGATCTTGGTGAGATGCCGAAGGCGTTTTTCGAGGATTCGAGCGGCAGGAGTTTCGCTGATTTGGACTGGAGAAAAGTGTATGAATCCCCTGAATTGCAGAAACTCATAGACGCGGCTTTGAATTATAACAAGGACGTACTCATCGCAGCGGAGCGTTTGAAGGAAATGGAATATAAGTACCGTGTGCAGAGATCCGTCCAACTGCCTTCTGTTTCGATGAAAGGCTACGCGCAGAACGATCACAGTAATTATGGGGGAACCGATTCCGAACCGGATGACCCCGAGTTCGGAGTCAAGGCTTCGCTTCAGTGGGAGGTTGATTTCTGGGGACGGCTGAAGTGGTCCAAGAGAGAGAAACTGGCTGATTATCTGGGTACTGTCGAGGCTCAGAAGGCTGTGAGGATGAGTATTATCGCCAGCGTGGCCTCAGCCTACTACGAACTGGTGGGGTTGGACAAGAAACTTGAGATTGTCACCAACACGTTGGTCACGAGACAGAAGTCCGTGAACCAGGCCAAACTTCGTGCGGAAGGCGGACTGACATCGGAAATCCCTTATCAGCAGGCTCTTGTGGAATTGGCTTCCGCAGAGGCTATGGTCCCTGATCTACAAAGGCAGATAGCGTTGAAAGAGAGTGAATTGTGCTTCATCACCGGATCGTATCCTAAAGAGGTCGAGCGTGTGGCCGGGTCATTGGAGATGCCAAAGACCGCTGTTCCATCCGGTGTGCTGTCCGACATTCTCAAACGCAGACCGGATCTGATGAAATCCGAGAATGATCTTCGCGCTGCCGAGGCCCGTGTCGGGGTGGCTATGGCTGAAAGGTTCCCGTCTTTTGTCATCAACCTTGGAGCGGGCGGAGAGAACGATGCCCTCAAGGATTTCCTGAAATCTCCGTTCTGGTTCACTGGAGTCACACTGGCGTCCCCAGTCTTCGAGTTCGGCAAGCGTCGGTCTGCCTTCAAGGCCGCCGTGGCTTCCTACGAGCAGTCCAGACTGAAGTATGAAAAGGATGTGATGCAGGCTTTCAGAGAAGTGTATGACGCGACGGTGACTTTCCGTTCCGCTCGTTCCAACACCGATGTGAAGGAGGAGATGGAGCGTGCGTCCAAGAAGTATGTCGTGCTGGCCAACAGCCAGTACATAAACGGCGTGATCAGTTATATGGACGTTCTTGACGCCCAAAGAAAGTATCTTGCCTCTCAGCTTGAGCTGAGCGAGGCCAGAACAAAGGAGAATCTCTCCGTGGTGAACCTCTACAAGGTTCTCGGCGGCGGGTGGAAGAACTTTTGAAAATCTCCTTTACAAAACACCATAAAGTCGAGGATTGATTTTTATTGCTAACTTTACATGTTGTTGTAAAATAAAGCTGTCAGGTGAGTATCCTGCATGGCTTGTCACTGTTGTTTTAGTAACATGGAAAAAATAAGTTGCCTCATATTAAGCTATACCGAAAAGATTCCTTAAGGTGATGCGGATTATTTTTTGAAAGTTACTTAAAGAACCAAATTAGTGGATATGTTGCAGGAGACTGAAAGAAAATTTTTGATCAAAGGGGATTATAAACCATTTGTCTATAAATCAGTACGGATTGTTCAGGGGTACCTTTGCAGTGCTCCGGAGAGGACGGTGCGAGTGCGTGTTAAAGGTGACAAGGCTTTCATCACGGTCAAAGGTGTGGGCAATGCGAGTGGTGCCAGTCGTTTTGAATGGGAAAAAGAGATTTGTGTGGAGGATGCCAAAGCTTTGTTTGAGATCTGTGAGCCGGGAGTTATTGACAAGACCCGTCACCTGATAAAGGCCGATGGAGGGCATGTCTATGAAGTGGATGAGTTTTATGGGGATAATGAAGGGCTTACGATTGCGGAAATAGAACTTTCTTCAGAGGATGAGCCTTTTGAGAAGCCATCTTGGCTTGGCCATGAAGTTACAGGCGACCAACGCTACTACAATTCCTATCTGGCTAAACATCCCTATAAGTCATGGTGATTGCCAGACTGTTTCAGAGGTAGAGGAATAGTTTCATGATCCAGATCGACACCAGAATCCACGACCGCTACTCGATAGAGTTGAAAGTCAGTTTTGTCACACGTAAGAAATTGCGGATGAACGACTTCTCTCTGGCGATGTGGTTCTTCGTGCCCGGCAGTCTGGACATTAACAGAGCCACCTATCCCAAGGACATGTTCTATCAGGATGTCAAGTCGAACATCCGCCTCATCACCCCGGTTTTCCTGCTCCGGGAGATAGCCGAAGGCCCTGCGGTGCCGCTCCACAACATCCGTGAGGCTTTCACCAAAATGGCCTCCAACCCGACCCGGACCCTGATTTCTGAATATGAGTACCAGATCAAGATGTTCGCCGCCATCGTCAAAAGCGCCCTGCGTGACGAACTGGCCCACATCAAGCAAAACCGGATTGGCTCGGACACGGAAAACCTGTGCGAAGGCTTCATCGCAAACGCCGAAAGAATCTGTGATGAATATGCCCGGCTGCGCTCCATCATCAACGCCCCGACAGTCCCCGAAGACGTGATGAGGATGTACCTTTGCGGAGACGAATTTCTCTGCGACATCACATGCAAGCATATTCTTGAACTGATTGAATGGTTGAGGAATAGAAAGTTGGATGAGTTGGCCGGCAAGGCTTCCGCCCTTTACCGCAGGATCGGAAAGCACATGAAGCAGCTGGGCTACCCGGAGATCCGGGAGGACGACCGACTGCACAACCGCATATTCATCCATCGCTTCAGCATCCTGAAAAAGTACATCGAGAGCGATCTTTACCTCCGCGCTCCGAAGCGGCGCGACGGGGTGATTGTGGAGCAGCTCTATTTCAGCATCGCCGCGGGTGTCGCGATGCTGTTCGCCACCGTTGTGAGCTTCGCTTTCCAGAAGAAGTTCGGCTCGCTGACACTTCCGCTGTTCATCGCCCTCATTATCAGCTATATGCTGAAAGACCGCATCAAAGAGTTGATGCGCTACTATTTCGCCCACCGTGTCGGCAGCAAGTACTTCGACAACAAGGCGAAGATCATCCACAAGGACACAGAGCTCGGCTGGCTGAAGGAAGGCGTGGACTTCATCGAGCCGGAGAAAGTTCCGGTGGACGTGATGACCCTGCGCAACAGCTCGCATCTGACCGATGTCGAAAGTAGCAACGTCACCGCCGAGAAGATCATCCTCTACCGCAAGTCAGTCCACATCGACAGGGAAAAACTACAGGCCAATTCTGAATATTCCTTCAGCGGCATCAACGACATCATCCGCCTGAATGTCACCAACTTCATCAAGAAGATGGACAACCCCACAACCATGATGCGCACCCTTGGTGACGACGGCTCCATCCAGACTGTGGAGTGCGACCGTGACTACTACCTCAACCTCGTCCTCCAGTACCAGTACGACAACACCGCCGAGTTCAAACGCTTCCGCATCGACCTTTCCCGTGACGGCATCCGCTCCATCGAGGAGGTTCGGTGATGCCCCGTGGAGACTAAGTCTCTGTTTTACAGCTGAATAGTTACCTATCCTGTCGGCTGACCTTCGGTGGGAAGATGCTGGACGGACTGTACAGAAAGGGCCTTGAGAAGGTGTCGTACCTGTCCTTGACCTATGGCTGGAAGAACTGGCAGTTCGGAGCGCAGTGCCTGTTCCCGTTCTACGATGACAAGTACTCCAACGAGACGGTTTCCCTGGCTCCTGTCCATCACGTGACGCAGACAAACCTCCGTACCAAAAACCGCGAGTTCGGCTTCACCATCTCCTGGTTCTTCCAACGCGGCAAGGAAAACCACTCCGCCAAGAGCCTTGAGAACACAGACTTTGATTCAGGGGTGTTCAAGTTCTGAACCAGATAAGGTCCGCCGAATTCGGAAGTAAAAGTCCGCCGAATTCGGAAGTAAAAGTCCGCCGAATTCGGAAGTGCCATTAATTTGTGCTATATTTGTGCCTGATTAAAAACGAATTGCTTATGGTGGAATACAAGGAACGCATAGCGGATAGAATCCTTTCAGAGAAACTGGAAGGAATGGGGGCGGTGTTAATAGAAGGTGCGAAATGGTGTGGCAAGACGACTACGGCTGAGCATCAGGCTGGAAGTATTCTGTATATGAACGACCCTAAGAGACGCCATATGAATATTCAGTTGGCAAGTATGAATCCTGAGATTCTTCTGAAAGGGAAAACACCGCGTCTTATTGATGAGTGGCAGATCGCTCCTTCACTTTGGGACAGTGTAAGGTTCGAGTGTGACCATAGGAAGGAAGATGGACAGTTCATTCTTACCGGATCTTCTGTACCGGTTAACAATGATGAGGACGAAGAGGAGTTCAGTCATTCGGGAACAGGAAGAATCTCCAGATTGAAAATGCGGCCGATGTCACTATGGGAGTCTGGAGATTCTGAAGGAAACGTCAGCCTTGGAGATTTGTTCAATGGAGGGGTGTCGCCTGTGGAGGCTGGAGGAATGAACCTCGAACAGTTGGCATATTTGGTATGTCGCGGTGGGTGGCCGAAGGCTACGCTTCAGCGGCCAAATGTTTCACTCGGACGTGCCTTTGATTATTATCAGTCAGTTACAGAAGTGGATATCAACCGTGTGGATAAGGTTAAACGTGACAGTGAGAAAGCCAAGCGTTTGCTTCGGTCTTACTCCAGGCATCAGGGGACACAGGTGTCATTGTCTAAGATACGCAGTGATATGCAGTCTAACGAGACTGATTCTATGAGCGAGAAGACCATAGACGACTATCTTGATGTTTTCAGGAAGATATTCGTCATTGAGGATATGCACACTTGGAATCCCAATCTGCGATCCAAAACCGCTATCCGTACTACGGACACACGCTATTTTGTCGATCCGTCAATTGCTGTGGCCGCTTTGGGTGTCGGTCCGAATGATCTCATCAACGATTTGGAAACATTCGGACTTTTGTTCGAGACGATGGCTGTCAGGGATTTGAGAGTCTATGCTGATGCCTTGAACGGAAATGTTTACCATTATCGCGACAAAGACGGTCTGGAATGTGATTCCGTTGTACATTTGAGAAGCGGGAAGTATGGTCTTGTCGAGATCAAGATTGGAGGGAATGAGAACATAGAGGCCGGAGCGCGTTCGCTGTTGGCTTTGAGTAATAAGATAGATACGACCAAAATGCCGGAACCATCTTTTATGATGGTGTTGACCGGCCTGTCTCCATACGCTTTTCAACGTCCGGACGGAGTGTGGGTTGTCCCTATCGGCTGTCTGAAAGACTGACGTCTATTGAATATTAACTTTTTAGACGAAGGAAATCCAGAGTTCGGTGAAAGGATCCTCCGACTTAGTGAGTGATTTGCTTTCCGGGTGTCTTGCCGACTATGGGGCTATGACAGCTCCGTTGCTTTGGGAATCAACGATGCAAGGGCTGACTTAGCGGAAATTTTCGTACTCGGGCATTCCGAGGCCTGAGATGAAGTCCTTGAACTGTCGGTCATCCTTCGGGCAGACCAGCAGGACATCGCCGGTGTCAACCACGATATAGTCCTTCAGGCCTTTGATGGCGTAGAGCTTCTTCCTGTCGCCGCAGACCAGCATGCTGTTCTCGTTGCCCTCGCCAAGAATCTTGTCCGTGAACACGACATTGCCGTCTTTTGTCTTCCTGTCGATGTTGTTGAACAGGGATTCCCAACTGTCGATGTCGGACCAGCCAAAGTCTCCACAGTAGAGCCAGGCGCGGTCTGTTTTCTCCATCACGCCGTAGTCAATCGAAACTTTCGGGCAGTCTGAATATGCCTTCTCAAGGAACACCTGCTCCTTGTCGCTGCCCAAAGCATCTACCCAACCGGCGAACAGTGAGGTGACATCAGGAATATACTTTTCCATCTCCTCCTTGATCACAGAGGCCTTCCATGCGAATATTCCGGAGTTCCAGAAGAACTCGCCTGTATTGCAGAACACTTCGGCGAGAGCCTTGTCGGGTTTTTCGGTGAAAGTCTTCACTTTCAGAGGAGAGTCTGCGTCAGAGGACTCCGTTCCTCTTGTGGCCTGGATGTAGCCGTAGCTGGTGTCAGGCTCTGTAGGGTGGATTCCAATGGTCATGAGCGCGGGCTTGCTCTCCGCATATTCCATGACTTTGAGCATCGCGGCCTTGAACTTGTCCTCGTCTGTGATGATGTGGTCCGCCGGCGTGGCTATGACAGTGGCTTCAGGATTCCGCTTCAGGATGCTGTAGGTCGCGAATGCGATACATGGGGCCGTGTTGCGGGCGTATGGCTCCAGAAGCAGGTTGCTTTCCGGGAGTTCCGGGATCTGGGCGCGGACGAGATAAGAAAATCTGGCCAAAGTCACCACGAATATGTTCTTGGCGGGGACGATTTCGGAAAATCGCTCGTAAGTGCTTCTTATGAAGGATTTTCCTGTCCCTGCTATGTCCAGGAACTGCTTGGGCTTCGATTCCCGGCTTATGGGCCAGAAGCGGTTTGCGGTGCCTCCGGCCATTATTACGCAGTATCGGTTATTCTGATTCATTGTATCTTAGTGCTTAGCAATATGTTCCTAAATCGTACGGTCACTTCGGCAGGCTCAGTGACCGCCTCCCTGTTTCGGTCGCCGTGCCTTCGGCCGCTGAGCTTGTCGAAGCATCGTCCCGTCAGAGGTACATCGGATAAAACGCGTTCGGAAACCATTCCACAATCTCCTTCCCTCCGTCAAACGTCACGGCCACGACATCGAAGTTGACCTCCAAATCCCCGGAGAGCCTCTTGTCTTTTGACCTGTGCAGGTACCTCAGCGCCGCGTCCGCAACTTTCCTCTGCTTGCCTGCCGTCACGTTCTCCTCCGGGGAGACCGCCACCGGGGCGACCCGGCTCTTGACCTCAACAAAATGCACACCATTCCCGTCAAGTGAGATGATGTCTATCTCCAGATGTCCCGCCCTGAAGTTCCGGTCCACGATAGTATGCCCTTTGCCGGACAGGAACTCACACGCGACATCCTCGCCCCTCCGTCCCAGCTCCATCCTTGGAGTTGTCTGTCTCTCATCGCTTTTCATGGCTTTAGGCCTGATGTCTATCCTAATGTCACAATCGTCACACCAGAGCCTCCGAACTGTACCTGCTCGTCATGGACGGATGTGACCCCCGGGATCGTCCTTAAATATTTCTGCAACTCGTCGCGCAGCGCTCCCGTACCCTTGCCGTGGATGATCCGGACAGACCCGATGTTAAGCATGATGGCGTCATCGATGTAGTGAACGACGATGTCCAAGGCATCGGAAACCCTCTCGCCACGAACGTCCAGTTCAGGGGAGAACGCAAGTCTGCGTTCCCTTAAGCCGGAATCGTCCTGCGTGGAGCGTGGCTTGATGTTCTCCCGGATGGCGGCTTTATATTCATTGGAAGAGATCCGCTCCACCTTGTCCAGAGGCATCTTGCTCGTGATGTTGCCGATGGCGACGGTCACCGCCTTGTTGGACACCCGGATGACCTCCCCGGCCATGCCGTTGTCCTTGACCCGTACTTTCTCCCCGACCTTCAGCACCCCGCCACGGAACTGCTCGGAGGCCTGTGACTGGCTGTCCTCCTGAGTCTTACCCTTGCGGGCCTCGCGGCGCATCTTTCTGTCTTCCAGTTGTTTGAGCTTCTTCTCGATGTAGTCGTCGTGATTCTTTTGCTCGTTTTCCTTTTTGGCCTGGAGCGATGAGACGAAATTCTGGAGAGCCTTTCTGGCGTCTGACGTCTTCTCCTTGTCCGCCTGGGATTCCTTGATGGTGCGGATGGTGTTCTCGACCGTCTTGTTGGCCCCCTGCACGATCTCCCGCGCCTCTTTCTTGGCCTGGTCCAGAATCTCCTTCTTGGTCTGTTTCAGCCCCTCAAGCTCTTTCTGGTAGCGCTCGGTGATGTTCTCCAGGGTTTTGTCCGTGTTCTTGATCCTTTGGAGTTTCTCGTCGAGGGCGCGGCGGTTGCGCACGATCCTGCGCAGATTCCGTTCCATGCCCACGAACTCCTCCCCGGCCCTGGCCTCAGCATCTTTGACTATGCTCTCCGGGAGTCCCATCTTGCGGGCCAGCTCGAAGGCGAACGAATTGCCCGGCATTCCGATGTCCAGCTTGAACAGAGGCTGGATCTTTGCGGCGTCGAACTGCATCGCGCCGTTGATGACACCTGTATCCGAACCTGAGGCGTATAGCTTGAGGTTGGTGTAGTGGGTCGTGATGACTCCGTAGACACCCCTGCGGTCCATCTCGCTCAGGATGGCTTCGGCTATCGCTCCTCCGGCGGTGGGCTCCGTGCCCGAACCGAACTCGTCTATCAATATCAAGGTCTTGTCGTCAGCCTGGGCCAGCATCGTCTTCATGTCATCCAGAAACGAGCTGTAGGTGCTGAGATCGTTCTCGATGTTCTGGTCATCGCCGATGCTGACCATTATCCTGTCGAACACCGGCAGTTCGGATGTCTCGGAAGTCGGGACCAGCATTCCCCACTGGAACATGTACTGAAGCAGACCCGTAGTCTTGAGGCACACCGACTTGCCGCCGGCGTTAGGCCCTGAGATCAAAAGAATATGCTTGGCCGGAGTCAGGCGGATGGAGACGGGCACGATGTCCTTCTTCTCTTTGCGCAGGGCCCTCTCCAGAAGTGGGTGCCGGGCTTTGCGCAGGTTCATCTCACCGTTGTCGGAAATGATCGGGGCCCCTGCCTTGAAATCGAGGGCCACCTGTGCCTTGGCCACAAGAAAGTCTATCTCTCCGATATATTCGGCGGAATTGATGAGGTCGGGGACGTAAGGCCTGACGAAATCGCTGAACGCCGCGAGAATGCGCTGGATCTCCTGGGCTTCGTCCGCGCGGAGGGTCACGATCTCGTTCTCCAACTCGATGATCTCGGCCGGTTCCACGAAGGCTGTCTTGCCTGTGGCCGAGGTGTCGTAGACGAATCCCTGGATCTTCTTCTTGCTGGAGCTGTTGACTGGAATAAGCAACTTGCCGTCACGTACGGAAAGGCCGGCGTCCTCGTCCACAAGGCCGTCCGCCTGCGCCTGCTTGAGGATGGCGTTGGCCCTTTTTGAGATGGCGCCCTCCTTTGCCTTTATCGAGCGCCTGATTTCCAGCAGTTTGTCCGAGGCCGTGTCTTTGATGTCCCCGAACTTGTCCAGGATCAGGTCAATCCTCCTCTGGACCTCAGGGAAACTCAGCACCGGCGCGCTCATCCTTTTCAGATTCGGGTAGACCCCGTCCTTGATCGACATGAAAAAGTTAGTCAGCTTGCGCACAGTCTCGACCATCGTGCGCAGCTTGCCCAGCGAAAGGATGTCTATCGTGTAGCCGGTGTTTTCCAGAGGCTTGAGAAAGTCGAGGCAGTCAATGTACCCGTTGGTCGGGAAGTTCTCCTCAAACATGACGATGAGCCTCATCTCGTCCGTGAGCGCCAATCTTTCCCCGATGACTTTCGGGTCGTTGCTGAACGTCTCCTCCGTCACCCTCGTGACGGCATATTCAGTGGAACATCTGTCGGCCACGAAGGTTCTGACCCTGTCAAATCCCAACTTGCTCTCCAGTCTGGTGTCAATCTCTGTTCCGTGTACCCGCTCCTGCATATTCGTAAATTATTGTTTTCCCTCCTGCGCGCGCTTTTCCTCCGGTGTGCCGTCGCCCGCGCCGAGAAGAAGTTTAAGTTCGTTGATGTTGCCTATGCTCTTGATGTTGCCGCCTCGCACAAATGAGATTCCCCCGGTCTCTTCCGAAACCACAACCACGTCAGCGTCAGTCTCTTCCGAGATTCCGATCGCCGCCTTGTGCCTCATTCCATAGTGGGCGGGGATGTCTTGGCGTCCGGTGATGGGCAGGGTGCAGCGCGCGGCCACAATCCTGTCTCCTCCGATGATCATCGCCCCGTCATGCAATGGTGAATTCTTAAAGAATATGTTCATTATTAGCCTTCTGGTGACTTTCGCGTCCACGATGTCCCCGGTCTCGATGATGAAGTCAAGCGAATCCTTGCGTGGGAACACAATCAACGCTCCGGTCTTGTCGGCCGACATCGCCCTGCATGCCTCCGCGATCTCGTTGACGGTGCCTCCGGCCATCTTCTGTTCCTGGATTCCCATCAGTCTGTTGAAAAAATCCCGGCTTTTCCCCGCCACGCCATAGCGTGAGCCTAGTTTCATCAGGAAGTGCCGCACCTCCGGCTGGAATATGACGATGAGGGCGATCACTCCCACATCGATGAAAGTTCCCAGCAGGGCGTTCATCAACTTCATATTGAATGCGGCCACGATCACCCTCAGGACGAAAAGCAGGATGACGGCCACGAAGATATTCATTGCCGCCGAACCCCTTATCCATCTGAACGCCAGGTAGATGAATATGGCCACCATGAGTATGTCAAGGATGTCCGCAAACGAGATGTTGAGGAATCCGAAGATATTCAAAAGCATCATTGTCTCATTTCGAGGTACAAAGATAGTCAATCCTTGGATTTATTTACCAAGGCTTGCTGATGATTTCTCTGATTATTAAGGAGTAGGCTTGTGGAAAACTTTGTTAATTGAAAAAAAAATGCTACCTTTGCAGTCCGCAAAATAATGCGGAATAACGTAAAATATTTATTTACAATTAATTAATCAAACCAATGCCTGGATTAATTGGAAAGAAAATCGGAATGACTTCCGTTTTCGGTGCTGATGGAAAAAATATTCCATGCACCGTCATCGAGGCTGGTCCGTGTGTTGTCACGCAATTGCGTACAGTTGAAAAAGACGGCTATGCCGCTGTACAGCTTGCCTATGACGAAATGAAAGAGATACACGCCAGCGCGCCTCTTATGGGCCATTTCAAAAAGGCAGGGACCACCCCTAAGCGCAAACTCGTTGAGTTTGAGGCTGATTTCAAGGGTGAGCTCAAGCTTGGAGACACCATCTCCGTGACTGATGTCGTTACTGACGACGTGAAGTTCGTGGATGTTGTCGGTACTTCTAAAGGTCGTGGCTTCCAGGGTGTTGTTCACCGTCATCATTTCGCCGGTGTAGGCGGAGCGACCCACGGTCAGCACAACAGACTGCGTAAGCCTGGTTCTCTCGGCGCCTCATCTTGGCCTTCACGCGTGTTCCCTGGAATGCGTATGGGCGGCCACATGGGCAACGAAAGGGTCAAGGTCTTCAACCTCGAGATTGTCAAGGTTATTCCTGAGAACAATCTTCTCGTCATTAAGGGTTCCGTTCCCGGAGCCAAGGGTTCTTATCTTGCATTAGAGTTTTAGTTATGGAATTACCAGTATTGAAAATTGACGGATCAGAATCCGGAAAGAAGGTTGTTCTTGACGAGAAGGTGTTCGGCGTGGAGCCGAACGACCATGCAATCTATCTTGATGTCGTTCAGTACCTTGCCAACCAGCGTCAGGGTACGTCCAAGACAAAGGACCGCAGTGAGAACGCACACTCCACCAAGAAGCTCGGTCGCCAGAAGGGCGGCGGTGGCGCACGTCACGGTAGCTTGAAGTCCAACATCTTCGTTGGCGGTGGTCGCGTGTTCGGTCCAAAGCCTCGTCTGTACAGATTCAAGCTTAACAAGAAGCTGAAGTCTCTCGCGCGTTGCTCAGCCCTTACCTACAAGGCACAGGAGAACGCCATCGTCCTCGTTGAGCCATTCACTATGGAAGCCCCTAAGACAAAGGAACTCATGCGCATCCTTGACGCTCTCAAGGCTGGCCAGAGAAAGGTTCTCGTAGTGCTTCCGGAGAACTCAAACAACATTTTCCTTTCATCACGTAACCTCCCTGAGGTAAAGGTCATCACTGTTGACGAAATCAACACCTACACCATCATGAACGCGAATTCAATGGTGATTGTTGACGGTGTTCAGGATGTCCTCGCAGCCAGGGTCAACCGTTAAAAGCGCAAAGAGATGGGAATTTTAATCAAGCCAATAGTAACCGAGAAGCTCACGGCTCAGACTGAGAAGTACAACCGTTACGGCTTCATCGTTGACAGGGAAGCCAACAAGCTTCAGATAAAGGCCGCTGTAGAGCAGTTCTACAACGTGACTGTGATGGACGTCAACACCGTGAACTATCACGGAAAGAGAAAGTCTCGTTACAGCAAGGCGGGAATGCTCCGTGGCCGTGCCAATCACTACAAGAAGGCGTACGTTACCCTTGCCGGTGATGACAAGATCGATTTCTACAGTAACATTTAAGGAGGGACAAGGCAATGGCAATCAGAAAATTCAAGCCGATTACTCCTGGTACCAGGAACAAGGCGATCAGTGCATTCGATGAAATCACTGCCAAGAAGCCGTACAAGGCTTTGTTGGAACCTCTTAAGAGTACAGGCGGTAGAAACAACACCGGTCAGATGACTGTTCGTTATCGTGGCGGCGGACACAAGAGGATGTATCGTATCATCGACTTCCTCCGCACCAAGGACAACATCAAGGCTACAGTCAAGACAATCGAGTACGATCCTAACCGTAGCGCCCGCATCGCCCTCGTCGAGTACGAGGATGGTGTGAAGAAGTACATCATCGCTCCTGCCGGAATCAAGGTAGGACAGATCATAGAGTCCGGATCAGGAGTCGCTCCTGAGCTCGGTAACTGTCTCCCTCTCGCGGAGATTCCTGTAGGTACGCTCGTGCACAACATCGAGCTTCGTCCTGGCCAGGGAGCCGCGATGGCACGTTCCGCCGGCACATTCGCGCAGCTTGCCGCCCGTGAGGGCAACTACGCCATCCTTCGTCTGCCTTCGGGTGAGACCAGAATGGTGCTCGTGGCCTGCCGCGCCACTGTCGGAACCGTTTCCAACGCCGATCATAATCTTGAGTCTTACGGAAAGGCCGGCCGCAGCCGCTGGTTCGGTCGCAGGCCGCACAACCGTGGTGTCGTAATGAACCCTGTTGATCACCCGATGGGTGGTGGTGAAGGTCGTGCTTCCGGAGGTCACCCTCGCTCTCGCAAGGGACTTCCTGCAAAGGGTTACAAGACACGTAATCCTAAGGCTACTTCCAACAAGTTCATCATCGAGAGAAGAAAGAAGAAGTAATTAAACGGAATTAAACTTTAAGATTATGAGTCGTTCATTAAGAAAAGGTCCATACATCCAGGAAGCCCTGGAAAAGAGAATTCTTGCTATGAATGATGGTAGCAAGAAGAAGGAGGTCGTAAAGACCTGGTCCCGCGCCAGCATGATCTCCCCTGACTTCGTAGGCCACACTGTCGCAGTTCATAATGGAAACAAGTTCATTCCTGTTTACATCACTGAGAACATGGTGGGCCACAAGCTCGGCGAATTCGCGCCGACCAGAACATTCAAAGGCCATTCGGGCAACAATAAGTAGTAATTAAGGAGAATTCATTATGGGAGCTCGTAAAAGATTAATGGCTGAGAAGTTCAAGGAAGCCAAAAAGAATACAGCAATAGCTAAGTTGAATGATGTTCCTACATCCCCTCGCAAGATGCGTCTTGTCGCTGACACTGTGAGAGGCGTGGAGGTAAACCATGCGATTGACCTTCTTCATTTCTCGAAGAGGCAGCCGTCCATCCGTCTTGAGAAACTTCTCCGCAGCGCCATCGCCAACTGGGAAGCCAAGAACCCGGATCAGAGCAAGGAGCTGGACAACGGCAACGTTTATGTCAAGACTATCATGGTAGGCGAAGGCCGCACGCTCAAGAGAATCCGCCCTTGCCCTCAGGGCCGCGCCGGAAGAATCCGCAAGCGTTCGAACCACGTCACCATCATTCTCGACGTCAAGAAACCAACAACAGTAGAGGAGAACAAGTAATATGGGACAGAAGACAAATCCTATTTCTAACAGAATCGGTATCACCCGTGGTTGGGACTCTAACTGGTGTGGTGGTAACTATGCTGAGAAGATCGCTGAGGATTATGAGATCCGCAAGTATCTGACCAACCGTCTTGCCAAGGCCAGCCTCTCCAAGATTGTCATCGAAAGAACCCTCAAGTTCATCACCGTGACCATTCACGCCGCAAGGCCTGGATTCATCATCGGTAAAGGTGGCGCCGAGGTTGACAAACTCAAGGAAGAACTTAAGAAGGTCACCAAGAAGGACGTACAGATCAACATCTTCGAGGTGAAGAGGCCTGAGGTTGACGCCCACATCGTTGCTGACAGCATCGCTCGTCAGATCGAGGGACGTGTTTCCTACAGAAGGGCCATCAAGATGGCTATCGCATCAACCATGAGGGTTGGCGCCGAGGGCATCAAGATCCAAATCAGCGGCCGTGTAGGCGGTGCTGAGATGGCCAGAAGCGAAATGTTCAAGGAAGGCCGTACACCTTTGCACACATTCCGTGCGGACATCGACTACGCTCTTGCGGTGGCAAGCACAAAGGTCGGCGCGCTCGGAATCAAGGTGTGGATCTGCAACGGCGAGCGTTACGGCAAACAGGATCTCACTCCTAACACCGCGGCCGCAGCCAACGCTCAGGGCGGTTCTCGTCCTGCACGCGGAGACCGTGGAGAGCGCAGAGGCGGAGATCGTGGCGACCGTCGCGGCAACCGTGGCGGACGTGGCCGCCGTGGTGGCAACGACCGTCAGGCTGAGTAGGAATATTCCTATATACAATACAAAGAGAGGGGGATGACCAGGAAGGTCATCTCCTTTTTTTCATTATATTTGATTCTATTTTTACATAAATGAGACTTGAGTGATAATCAGGAACAGAAATAATAATGTATATTTGCAGGAACGAACAGTTAGGAGTCTGAATGTAATTTAATCACAATAACAACACTATGAGTGAATCCAGAAGAAGTTTTTTGAAGAAATCCGCGGCAGGGTTGGCTTTGTTCACAATCTTGCCTCGCAATGTGTTCGGCGCGATGGGAGGAGACAAGAAATATGTCGCTCCAAGCGATCAACTGACACGAGGAATCATTGGAACCGGCGGGATCGGAATGAGTGGTTTGCATTTCGCGAGTGACAAGCATTGCCGTTTGGTCTCGGTCTGCGATGTGGATAAGAACCATCTTGACAACGCTTTGAAGAAAGGAGTGGAGAAGTTCGGGACAAAGCTCCAGGCCTATACTGACTGGAGAGATCTCGTACATGATCCTAACGTGGACATAGTCCACATTGCTACCCCGTCTCACTGGCACGGAATCATGGCCGTTGAGGCATGCCGGGCTGGCAAGGACATATTCTGCGAGAAACCTATGACTAGGACGATCGGAGAAGGCCAGAAGGTCGTGGAGGCCGTGAACAAGTACGGCAGAATCTTCCGTCTGGACACATGGTTCCGTTTCAAGGACACATTCTACGGTCTTGGCACCACGGTGGAGCCGCTCAAGAAACTCGTTCAGAGCGGACTTCTGGGCTGGCCTTTGACTGTGAGGATCTCTGGAGCCACTGGATTCACCTGGAAATTCTATTGGACCGGCAAGGAAAACCTTGTGCCTCAGCCTGTTCCTGCGGAGCTGGACTACGACATGTGGCTCGGCCCGGCTCCTTATAAGCCATACAACCCTCATCGTGTGCATCAGACATTCCGTGGCTACTGGGACTATGAGTCCGGTGGCCTTGGGGACATGGGGCAGCACTACATCGACCCTGTCCAGTATATTCTCGGAAAGGACGACACTTTCCCGGTGAAAGTCGAGGTGGACGCTCCTCAGCAGCACCCGGACGCCGTGGGAATATGGCGGAGCATCACCTACACCTATGCCGACGGCTGCAAGATCATCCTTGAGGGCGAAGGCTTTGAGAGCAAGGGCAAGGTGCCTTACATTGAGGGCCCTAACGGCAAGGTCTACAAAGGATTCGAGTGCACGATTCCTAACGTGATGGACGTGATTAATTCGCTTCCTGATCCGGAGCCGCGTCACACCGACTTCCTTGAGTGCGTGAAGACACGCCAGAAATTCGCACTGGCCGAGGACAATGGTCATCACAGCTGCACGATCGTCAACATCGGAGCATGTGCCCTTCGTCTTGGCAGAACCCTGGATTTCGATCCGGACAAGCAGCTCTTCATCAATGATGACGCCGCCAACCAGCTCATCAACCAACCTATGCGTGCCCCTTGGGGTTCAATGATCCTTTAATATATTCCTGAATATGAAGAAATTAATCTCATCCATACTATTCCTTGCCGCCACTCTTACCCTGAGTGCTCAGGATGCAAGGCAAAGAACCGTTGAAACCGTTGTGGCTGACGTGCTTGCGGCAATGCCGGCGAACAATTCATCGGATCTCGACACTCAGATGGCGGATCTTGCCGCCGCAGCCCCTTCTTCTGTGGTGGAAACCGCCAGGATGCTTAAACCAGCGGCGGAAGGCGTGCGGAACAATCTTTATGAATATGCCCTCACAGGTCTCGCGAATTATGCCTCGGCCAATCCTGCGTGCGTTGACAAGGTCCGTGAAGGATTCGCACAGGCCATAAAGATCACAGACGACACCAACAACAAGGCTCTCCTGCTGAACTTGCTCCGTCAGATCGCAAAACCAGCGGACGCCCCGTTGTTCAAGGAATATGTCAACGATCCTGCGCTTGCCTCCACAGCCATAGGCGCTCTCGTGGATATTCCTGGAACAGAGTCTTTGATTCTAGATCTCGTGAAGGATGGCACCGCTGACAGGAAACTGTTGGCCACGGCCGCCGCGGAGAAAGGCATCACGGCAGCCGAGCCTTATATTCAGAAATGGGTCATTCCGACCGTCCTGAACTCCACGATGCACGACAACGCCTACTTTTCTGCGCTTGCGGCCATCGGCTCCGAGTCATCTCTGAATATTCTTAAAGAGAACTCGGTTCCGGACTATGCCGCTCTGGCAGTAAGACTTGCGGATGGATCAAAGAGCAAGGCTGTCGCTAAAGCCGCCAAGGATCTGATGGCTTCCGAGGTGTCTGCCTACAAGTCCGCCGGGGCTCTCGCACAGATGAAGAATGATCCGGCGAAGGCTTTGAAAGTCGTGTCAGCCGCATTGAAGAGCGACGACATCAAGTACAGAAACTCCGTGATTGACAACGCCACTTCGATTCTTGGCGCGGGAAACCTTGTTCCTCTTTTCACCAAGAATTTCGCTAAATTGTCTTCTCCCGCCAAGATTGATGTTCTGGACTGGTTCGGTGACAATAAGATATCTTCTGTGTCAGACATCGTCCTCGGTTCGTTCTCCGAAAGTGTGGACGTTGCTTCCGCCGCCATCGCCGCGGCTGGGAAAATCGGTGGAGACAAGGCTGCCAAGGCTCTTGTGGAGCAGCTTGGCGGGCAGTACAATGCTGCTGCTTTCACCGCTCTGAAGTCATTTCAGGGTGACTATCAAGAAGATCTCCTCACCGCTCTTGACGGTGCTAAAGACAGCAAGACCATTGTCCGCATCCTCGGCCTCGTGATGGCCAGAAGGATGACAGCTGCGGCTCCGAAGGTATATTCATTGATAGATTCGGATGATGCCGAGACTTCATTGATTGCGAAATTTGCGCTTGCAAACATTGTCGGTGTCCAGGATATTGACAAGGTCGGAGCCTTGCTTGACAACGCTTCCGTTTCAGATCAATTAGCGTTGCAGAACGCTTTGATCGCCTCTGTGCACACTCTCGCTCCTGCAGAGCAGTATGCTAAGGTAAGCGCTCTGATGAAGAAATCTAAGAACTCCACAGATTACTATCCTGTCCTTGCCGCCACCGGCACTGACGAGGCTGTGAACGATCTGGCCGCCGCTTACGAGGCCGGTGACAAATCAGCTTTCACTTCATTGTTGAAGATTGACAATTTCAAGGTGGCTCCGGTTCTCGTCAAGATCGCCGGTTCGGACGCAAGTCTTGCCGACGTGGCTGTGAAGAGATATTCTTCCCTTGTCTCACAGTACGAGACCAACATTGACAAGAAACGTATTGATTTCGCCAAGGCTTTGGAACTTGCGCAGACTCCGGCCGTGAAGAAGTCTATCCTCAAGTCTTTGGCTTCCGTGCCGACCATGAAGGCGTTCCTGCTTGCCGGCAAGTATTTGGATGACAATGATAAAGGTGTGAGACACTCGGCCGCGGAATGTGTCAGGACAATCGCTTCCAAGACCAATGAGGAGATCAACTATGCTGACCTTAAGTCCAATCTTGACAAGGCGGTCGTGATCTTCAAGGCTGCGGGTGGCGCCGATGACGGTTACGCTGTCGATGAGATCGGCAAGATTCTAAGTGAGGCCGAGCCTTCTCCGATCTCGCAGTTGACTGAGGAGGAGAAGAAGCAGGGATTCGAGATGCTGTTCGACGGCACGAATCTGGACAAGTGGCAGGGTGACATGGAAGGTTACACTCCTGTCAACGGAACAATTTATGTGTCAGCCAACTACGGCAGTACCGGCAACCTCTACACAAAGAAGGAATACCGCAACTTCGTCTATCGTTTCGAGTTCTGTTTCCTGCGTGAGGGCGTGAACAATGGTGTGGGAGTGAGGACTCCTATGGGAGTTGACGCTGCGTACGATGCCATGTGTGAGGTTCAGATTCTGGATCATGACGCTCCGATGTACGCCAATCTGCGTGACTATCAGGTTCATGGCTCTGTCTACGGTGTCATTCCGGCAAAGAGAATCGTTCATAAGCCTCTTGGGGAGTGGAGCACCGAGGAGATCCGTGTCGAGGGCGACAACATCAAGGTTACCGTCAACGGTGAGGTCATCGTGGACGGCAACATCCGCAAGGCCTGCAAGGGGCACAACGTGGCTCCTGACGGAAGCAGGAAGAATCCTTACACGGTAGACCACAAGAACCATCCAGGGATGTTCAACCGTAAAGGCTATATCTCATTCTGCGGCCACGGTGAGGGTCTGAAAATCCGTAATGTCCGCATCCTGGATCTCGGTGACAAGAAATAGCGCTCCGGTCGCTGAGCTCGCCGAAGCGCCCGGTGCGGCGGATAATTTAGAATTATCACATACAGAAAGAACAGGAAGCCTCTAACCTGAATTTTGCACGTTACCAAAATTCAGAACAGAGGCTTCCTGTGACTATATCACATTAAATGTACCTTCTGGAGCGTTTTCAAATGTACCACTTCGG